>ERZ773070.2-NODE-2-length-280833-cov-13.137247_pt1 | contig 280833 bp, 247 predicted proteins | sample MGYA00580618_ERZ773070 | MGnify/ENA primary metagenome ERZ773070 (study PRJEB29015, sample SAMEA2738023) | human oral metagenome | biome: human oral; feature: human-associated habitat; material: dental | place: China | collected 2019 ...
TCTATCCCCTGAGCTACGAAGGCATGTGGGATATTCTACTCACGTAGGCTCGCGTGCGCAAATCGTTGGCGCTTGTGTGGCGAGAAGTGCTGCGGTGCTTGCACCGCCGATACCTCGCGCCATCAACGCTCGCGGCACCAACGCTTGTGCGCCAGCAGCGGCGCGAAGCCGCTACTTACGACCAGCCTTGCGCTCTGCCTTTTTTCTGTCATACTCGGACTGACGCTCGAGGTAGAAATCGTTGAGCTTTTTGTCAGTCATACCAGCAACCTTAGCCTCAACCTTCTTGCGAAGAGGACGCATCTTGAAGAAGCTATAGACAACCGAGCCAAAGATGCAGAAATAAGCAAAGACCAGCATGATAGCAGAAATCATACCAACTACAGTATTCAGATCTCTGGAATCTGGGACTAGATACGAGAGCGCTAGCGTAATGATGGTTGCTACAAAGCCAAGGCCCAGGAAAACCCACCAAATGCGCTCAGCACGGTGATAGTCTGGATCCACACGCAGCATAGCCTCAAACCCGCGGCTACGAATATCCTCACGCTCACGCTGGCGAGCACGTGCGGCACGCTTCTCCTCTTTGCTCTTCGGAGAGCTAGAACTACCAGAGCCACTCACGCGTACAGACGCAGCTGCTTCTCGTGCTGGTTTAGCAGAAGCAGCAGATTTGCGAGCAAAAGCGGAATACGAAGGACGCTCAGTCTCCTCAGAGTTTTCTTTCTTTGAAAGGCTTGCGGTAGCCTCACGCGCTTCTTTAGTTGCGCCTGTAATGGTGTCACGCAGTGACATTGGTCTCCTTCAGTGGTACAAACTCAGTTCCCGTAATAATCTGAAATGCCGTACGATAACGTTCGGACGTGCCCTCAATTACCTCTTCTGGCAGATGAGGTGGCTCTCCTTGCATGTCCCAGTGGGCTTTCAGCCAATCCCGTACATACTGTTTATCATAACTTGGCTGAATGTGTCCCTCAGTATAACCCTCAGCAGGCCAAAAACGGCTTGAATCGGGTGTAAGGCACTCATCAATAAGTGTAAGTTTTCCGTCGATAAAACCAAACTCAAATTTGGTATCCGCAATAATAATTCCACGAGTCGCGGCATATTCTGCAGCAGCCTTATAAATTGCAAGCGAAGCTTCCTTCAGCTGAGTTGCAACATCCTCACCAACAATCTCACAGCAACGCTCAAACGAGATATTCTCGTCATGATCACCAAGCTCAGCCTTAGTAGAAGGTGTAAAGATTGGCTCAGGAAGCTTTGAGGCCTCGCTTAGACCATCAGGCAACTTAATGCCACAGACAGTACCGTCCTGGTCGTAAGTCTTCTTACCAGAACCAGTAAGGTAACCCCGTACGATGCACTCAATTGGCACAGTTTTTGCCTTTTTAACCAACATAGCGCGGCCTGCAAGATACTCAGTGTAATCTGCAAACTGCTCAGGAGTCTGGTCTGGCAAAACAGAAATCATATGGTTAGGTAAAAGATCCTTAAAGCGATTAAACCAAAATGCGCTAATACGTGTCAAAATTTCTCCCTTAAAAGGAATCTCATCAGGGAGAATAAAATCAAAAGCACTAATGCGATCGCTCGCAACCATTAAAAGTTTGTCGCCGCAATCGTAAATATCGCGAACCTTACCGTGCGAATCGGGACGAAGCTCAGCTCCAGCCACAATGACCTCACTTCTGCGCAAAGCGCATTGTATTACAGGACTTTTGATTGTACGGCAAAATGTCCAAGAATCAGCCTACAACAAAGTTTCTGTAACAGAGATATTATTATGAACAAGTATTGGGAGGTATAGCGAGAAAGTAGTACCTTTTCCAAGCTCGGATTCCACTGAAATAGTGCCGTTATGACGGTCCATAATCTCTTTTGTAATTGCTAAGCCCACGCCAAGACCACCTGACGCACGCTCACGGCTTTCTTCCGCACGCCAGAATCGCGAGAAAGTCTGTGGGATGTCCTCAGGGGCAATTCCCATACCATCATCAGCCACAGAGATAACCGCATCGGTGTTGTCAATTGAAACGGTTATAACAACATGGCCTCCGTCGTCGGTATAACGAATGGCATTACTCAACAAATTAGTCAGAGCTTCTCGGATCATATCCGAATCAATGTCAACAAAACAGTTGCCCTCAGGCGTCTTATCCACAAAGGTCAACGTACGATTATTTTCTTTAAAAAGTGTTTCTTGCATAGCAACAATACTTGCCACCATTGCTACCACATTCACGCTTTCTGGGTTAAACTTTGTCTTTCCGTTCTCAAGCCTTGACAGGTGGAGCATGGCATCTACCAGGCGAGAAAGACGTCTACTCTCAGACACAATATTTTCTAGTCGCTCTTCATCAGCAGGTAAGATGCCGTCTTGGATTGCTTCAACGGTGGCCATAATAGCCATAAGTGGAGTTCTGAGCTCGTGCGCCACATCGCTGGTCAAACGACGTTCAAGCTTAATGTCTCTTTCGAGTGAAGACGCCATATCGTCAAATGTTTCTCCCAGACGCCCCAATTCATTCTCGCCACGGATGCCCGAGCGAGCCGCAAGATTTCCGCTTCTAATCTGAACGGCCGTCTCGGTAATAAGGCGCACAGGCTTGGTAAGCGAGCGTGAAGCTAAAATGCCAATCAAGCCAGAAAGCGAGATTGCAATGGCCGCAGCAAGACTAATTGCCTGATAGGAACCATTACGGAACGCAATGTCTCGCTGGGTTAAGAACGGCTCAGAACCAAACGTCCAAATTCTAATGCTGCCCACAGATTCACCCTGCAAGTTTTGGACAACCGCATAGACCACGGCGTCACCTGTCTGAGGGCCAGATGACGCGCCATTTACACCAGATCTACGTGCATTTGGCGCAGAGTTGTCATACAACACCACGCCAGAGACATCCAAGACCTGAATGCCAATATCGGGATTAGACGACGCAGCCTGACGCGCAATAGAGAGTACGTCAGCAGTCCAACCTTCTGCTCGCGCGTATGCTTGAGACATATTGAGCGCGGTAGTATTAACGGTATTTTGTAAGTTTTCCCTGGTGTAAGCAGTAAAACGGATTTCCCACACAATACCCAAGACAGAAATAAGCACCAATACTGTCATGACAGCGGTTAACGCAAAGAAAGCCGCCATGTGAGCAGTAAAACTCTGAGCACCAACGGGATCCGGCTTAATAGTTTTATAAGAACCCTCATTTTCCTGAGGGTCCTTAAGAGAATTTGACTGATGTTTCTTAAAAAGTGCCAAAGCTCTAAAGCTTAAGCCTCATGGCTAGCATTGCCAGCCTCAAAGCGATAGCCGACACCGTGAACAGTGAACAGCCAGCGAGGATTACGAGGGTCATCACCTAACTTTGCACGCAAGTTCTTAACATGCGAATCAATAGTTCGCTCGTAACCTTCAAAGTCATAGCCCAAAACCTTCTCGACAAGCTCCATGCGCGTATATACACGGCCAGGATAACGAGCAAGGGTTGTGAGCAGCTTAAACTCTGAAGCAGTAAGGTCAACTTCCTCGTTGTTAATAAGAATCTTATGACCGGAAATATCAATGGTAAGAGTACCGTAATCAAGCACGTCAACAGCGGTATCTGGCTCTGAATAAGTGCGGCGGAACAGCGCACGGACACGCGCCACTAACTCACGAGGTGAGAAGGGCTTAACAAGATAATCATCAGCACCAAGTTCAAGACCGATAATCCTATCCTCTACCTCACCTTTTGCGGTAAGCATAATGATAGGCACATTGGAGGTATCTCTGATTGCACGACAAACGCGCTCTCCAGAAAGTTTTGGAAGCATCAGATCAAGGATAACCAGGTCAAATGCATGTTTCTCAAACTCCTCAACTGCACTCTGACCATCGCCAACACCCTTAACAACGTAATTTTCGCGCTCAAGATATGCTGAGACGGCGTCACGGATGACTTTCTCATCTTCGACAATCAGAATTTTCTTCTCGTCGGAAGCCATTGTCTCCCCTTTTCTTTTGCTCTGTATGCATGTGCTTATGACACGTTACAATTGTTCATTAATTATTTCTAATCATTCTATCGCTATGTCTACAAATAATCTACAAAGAAAATACACGAACTGTCACAGAGGCAGGATATCCGCTAGTAGGGTCCTTAACAGTTGAGAAGGTTACAAAAGAATCGCAGTTGCCCTCTCGAGCGGGAAATTCTCCATAATCAACACTTCTATCCATCGAGTAGAGCCAGTTTGCCGTTTGATTTTGCGTATCAACAAGCACATAAGAAGCACGACTCTTAACTATATAAAGGCTACCTTTACCTGCAGATATTGCATAAGGTTCACGCTCAATAATGTAAGGGTTTTCTCCTGAAGCAGGTAAGATGTACGTTCCCATCTTACCTAAAAGGCCACCTGAGTCGTAACTTGCTTCAACAGACACAATAAACTTATCGTCTACACGGCTTGCCGCAAATGGTTTAACGGATTGAGGCATAACAAGCTGGTCAACCTTAGTTTTAAGATTATCTCCCAGCAGATATGCTGTAACGCCATAATAGGTTCCCTCGGAAGCACGAACTCGAGGAGTAAGGGTAACTACACCCTTAGAGATAGATGGTGCAGTAGCAAATCTACCCGGTGATTCAACAGCATCTGTTCCTTCAGAATCGCCCACACGCCACACGTAGCAGTGAGAAGACTCGCGGGTTTTCTCGCCCGAAGAAGAAGGCTGGACAACCCAAACTACCTTATCATCTCCACAGGCAAACGGTGCAGGGTCCCAGTTTTTATCAGCCTTGTAAAGTACCTTTGCGTCTCCTGTAAGCTTGCCATCAGAAAATGGAGCAGCAAAAAGCTCCCAATCAAAGGTTGTAGTATCCACCTCAACCCAGGCGTAAACGGAGTCAGAGCAACGAACATCGTAAATGACCGCAGTAGTATTGTTCATCTGAGCTGTAGGAACAACATCAACAACCTGACCAGACGTCAACGAAAGAGCAGAACCCTTCACCATTGGCGTAGCAGACGCGCCAGCCGTAGTAACGGGAATCCAATTACCGTCAGCAGGGTGTAGCACACTTCCTAGAGGAAGTGTCCATGTCTGGCTTGGCTGGGCAGAATATTCTGCTGAACTATAGGAGTCCAACACATTAGTGCCAGCAGACTCATCAAGTACCAGAGGTTTTCCTACATCTCCCAAACCTGCTTGGTGAGAGCAGCCCTCCGCAATACTAATTGCGCCAGCAACCACCGCACTAGCTGCTCCCGTCTTAAAAAAGTTTCGACGAGATATGTTCCCAAAAAGAGTCACGATTTAGTCCAATTCAAGATGCTCAAGACGGTCAAATAAAACGTTTGAACGAGTAAGGAACGCACGAGGATCAAAGATCTTCTCAAGCTCCTCATGGCTCAGCGTACAAGCTGGGTCTGCCTCAAGAAGCTCCTGATAAGATGGCCCCTCTTTGCACTGCTGGATATCTGCCCACACCTTCATAGCGTTAGACTGGACAATCTTGTATGCCTCTTCACGAGTAATACCAGTATTAACCAAAGCAAGAAGAACCTTTGACGAGAAGAGCATGCCGCGCGTCTTATTAAGATTGGCCATCATCTGCTCTGGATATAGAACCATGCCATCAAGCAAAAACTCAAGCTTTGACAACATGTGATCAAGAGCAATAAAGCTGTCTGCTTGAGCAACACGTTCAGCAGAAGAATGGCTAATATCACGTTCATGCCAAAGAGCAACGTTATCAAAGGCAACCTGTGCGTTGGCTTTAACCACGCGGGACAAACCACAGATTTTCTCAGCAGTAATAGGATTGCGCTTGTGAGGCATAGCGGAAGAACCCTTCTGTCCCTTGCGGAATGGCTCTTCAGCCTCGAGAGTATCGGTCTTTTGTAGTGCACGCATCTCGGTTGCAACGCGCTCGCAAGTAGCGGCAACAGTTGCCAGAACACCAGCAAGGTAAGCATGATGGTCACGAGAAATTACCTGGGTTGAAAGAGGGTCGTGAACAAGACCGAGTTTCTCGCAAACGTACTCCTCAACAAAAGGATCAATAGAAGAGTAGGTTCCAACAGCGCCAGAAATAGCGCCATAAGCAACATTTTTGCGAGCATCCTTTAGACGATCAAGATCGCGCTTGAACTCCCAAGCCCAGCTGCCAAATTTCATACCAAAAGTCATAGGCTCTGCATGAATGCCATGAGTACGACCAACGCAAAGGGTATCGCGCTCCTCAAAAGCACGGCGTTTGCAGATAGCAGCGCAGCGACGAACCGCAGCAATGAGTAGATCACACGCCTGAGTGAGCTGGTAGCAAAGAGCAGTGTCTCCCAGATCTGTTGAGGTCATACCGTAGTGAACCCAGCGGCTTGGTTTGAGCTCACCCTCTGGAACCTCAGCATCAATGTAGGAGCCCATGTTAGTTAAAAAGGCAATGACATCGTGGTTAGTAACAGCCTCAATCTCGTCTACTTCAGCGCGGTTAAACGAAGCGTGCTCACGAATCCAAGCTGCCTCTTCGCAAGAGATACCAATAACACCAAGCTCAGCCTGTGCTTCGCACGCAAGAACTTCAATCTCCTGCCAAACGGCGTATTTGTTCTCCAAAGAAAAGATGTGGCCCATTTCTTTGCCGGTGTAGCGATCTACCACGATGAGACTCCTTCTGCTTGTAAAAGAAAAGGTCGAGTACCACTATGGTACCCGACCTTTGAATTACCTGGTGGGCCGTTAGGGATTCGAACCCTAGACCTTGGGATTAAAAGTCCCCTGCTCTACCAACTGAGCTAACGGCCCATTATCGGGCGTGGCAATTTTACCACGCAACTAAGATAGTGTAGCAGTTTACTCCCATGCCCATTGTCCATTTACGAAAATTGGTATTTCTTTTCCATCGTCAGAAATTCCCCAAATATTCAAATCGTCTGCACCAATCATAAAATCAACGTGTGTGGTGCTCTGATTAACACCATGGGCCAAGAGCTCATCTGAATTCATCTCAAGACCGCCTTTCAGGCACTCTGGAAAGCCCATTCCAAGAGCCAAGTGGCAACTGGCATTCTCATCATACAGAGTGTCATAGAATAAAATGCCGCTTTGGCGAATAGGGGTATTTTTAGAGATAAGGGCGCATTCCCCCAAGTATTTACCGCCCTTTTGAGAAACAATAGAGGTCAGAACATCTTTACCTTGCTCAGCGCCGTAATCAACTACCTCACCGTCTTTGAAGGTAAACCAAAAGTTCTTAACAATCTGACCAGCGTGAATCAAAGGTAGCGCAGAATGAACGGTACCATTTACCTTGCGATAGTTTGGTGTTGTAAAAACTTCCTCAGTAGGAATATTAGGGAAGAACAACGTTCCGTCCTGTGTCTTTCCAGCGCCACCTTCCCAAAGATGTCCTGAATTCATGCCAATAGTCAGATTAGTTCCATTTGAAGACTCATAGCGAAGCTCTTTAAACTGGTGAGAGTTCATGAAACGCTTGGTCTTCTCAAATGTTGCATTATGAGTCTCCCAAGCACTCTGAGGATCTTCTCCACTTGCATGAGCAACGTCCAAAATAGCAACCCAAAGCCTGTAGATTGCCTCGGACTCAGAAAGCTCTGGGAAAATTACCTTTGCCCATTCAGCTGCAGGAACACCGGCAATACACCAAACGTTTTTGCCAAAATCCATACCATTTCTAAAAACGTCGCACTCCAGATTCCTTGCACGAGAAACAGCAGCTGGCTTTTCTGGATCAATACCTTTTAAACCATTTGGATCATCAGACGAGAGGAACAAAAATGCTGCGCCCTGCTCCGCTAGAGAATTAAGCTGTTCAATCTTCCAACTTGGCGTCTTAGAAAGACGTGCTAGATCGACGTTTTCATACATGATTCTTGAGGACTCTTGATCGCCCCAAATAACCGTAACAAATTCCGCACCAGCCGCATAAGCTGCTCGCTGAACTCTACGAACAAAATCAGCAATATCAATTGATGCGTTAATTACCAGCTGACTTCCCTCAGAAATTGCGCATCCCTTCTTCACAAGAAGCTCAGCGTACTTATCAATCTGATCAGACAGAGCATCAAGAGCAATCTTTACCTCTTGGTCTGTCATAGGAATCTGTGTCATGTTCTTCCCTTCAACCATCAATCGCTTAATTCAAGAAATTAAGAGCAAGCTATTCGGCAATATATCCAAAATAATTCCGTTCAACTTCTACCCGAACAGCCTTCTTCACAACGCCAAATTTCAGTCTTATCCATAAAAAGAGCCCCAAAGGGCTCTTTTGTGTCTTTGGAGCGGGCAACGGGATTCGAACCCGCGGATGATGGCTTGGGAAGCCATTGCCTTACCACTTGGCGATACCCGCAATTATGTAGATTTTATCACAGTATTTTTTCCCATTTGATTGCTTGCTCGGCAAATAGATAAAAGTTTGATGTGTAGTTTTTTGTCTAGCTGCATGTATACCAAAAATATTCGCCTACAAAAACTTTCTTTGAAAGAAATTAGAAAGCTAGTGGTCAGAATAGGTACAAAGTCACTCTTTAGCATGCTCTCCAACGAAAGGAGCGCTATGCAAAAGTACTTCTGGCGAGAAACCCCCGCGCATCACTACCCCACTTCTTATAGACACCTGCTCTCCACCCGACAACTCAACCTTCCTCGGGCAAAACTACTTGGCGGAGATCCAATCATGCCAAGTATCTTTCCTTCTGTAGGACATGCGGGTCTGCGATTGCGTCTAGCAGATAGATTTTCTCGCAAACCCGAGGCTCCCCCATAAAGAAAAAGACCGGTAAAGCACCGGTCTTTCAAGCGAGCTATTTTGTTACAACATAATTAGTTCACACTATGATGCAGCGCAGGGTTCTTAGATAAGCACTCATTGCAAATACCTGTAAAGCACAAGGCGTAAGAGTCAATCTCACCACAAGAATCCTTAGTGAGGCTGGTAAGATCCTTCAAAACAGGTCCATCTACATCAAAGACGCGGCCGCACTCATGACACTGAAAGTGGGCATGCTCGGTTGTAGTTGGATCAAAACGAGAGATATTATCGCCAGTATTAACAACCTGGAGCTCACCTGCATCAACAAGCTGCATAAGGTTGCGATAAACGGTTCCAAGAGAGATGTTTGGTAACTCCTCTCTTACTGCCGCATACACGCTATCTGCTGTTGGATGATCATGGCGACCTTCCATATATGTTCGAATTGCCTCACGCTGCTTGCTATAACGCACGATAACCTCATTAAATAGTAAGTGTTACTGATTATTAGATACGTTAACACTAAATATCTATATGTTGCAACAAAAGCTCACGTTTATGCATCAAGAAAACCTCGTTATACACAATCTACCTCTGATTTTTCAGTTTGGAGGCACGTATGTTTATCACAAAATCCTCAAAACCTAAAGAAAAAATAACTGCGCAGAAACGCTCTCTTACTTCTACTTTTCACTTTTGGTTTATTCCTCTATTGATTGGAGGACTTTTACTTAGCCATCTTTTGCTGAAACCTACTCACAAACTTGCTTTTGCACAAGATCCTTCTTTTACTGTTGCCCAAAGAGAAGATTTCCCCGGTGGACAACAAATTCCCATGTGGACTGCTAGCGATGGCACTTATCTCTACTGTGGAGACGAGTTTAATCACTACGGTGCATGGCCAGGAGCAACTGGAAGTATAGTTGACCCACAATCTTATAGAAAACTTACTTCAACTACTGGCGCTCGTGGTGGAACTTACACAGATGAGCAACTTCGAGCTATCGACTACATCATTTATCACGGAGCTACTGCTTCCCAAGAGAAAGACGTTTATGGCTATACGGGCTGGAAGGCGCGGGCTATCACGCAGTTTGCACTTTGGGCTGTTATGCGCGGTGAAGCTCATACCCTTGCGGTTAGCGTCCCTCAAGAAGAACTCCATCAGCCAATTGAGAGATTCTACACCGATGCCGTGAACTACGCCCACAATAACAGCGGTGGTCCAGAGAAAGGAGTCGCAAAGCTTTTTGTGCCCGCAGGCGACAAACAAGTTCTATTCTTCTTTGGACAACAATCTGGCTCTCTCAAAATCACCAAAAACTCCTTATTACCTGCTATTACTTCCAATAATGAGCATTACGCCTTAGAAGGTGCTGTCTACGGAGTATATTCCGATGAAGGGTGTACCAATCTTCTTGGTAGTCTCACACTTGATGCATCTGGATCCGCAACAATCGACGAATTACCTATTGGATGTGTATATGTAAAAGAAACCTCTGCTCCAAAAGGTTTTCTTCTTGATCCAACCGTTCACACCGTAGAAATAAAAAACCAAGAAGGAAGCACTTTCGCGGTTACCGATACTCCTATCGGAGGCTTCAATCTACGCATTTCAAAACAAGACTTCGACCACAGTGCCAACCTCGATGAGGATAATCAAGCAGAACAACAGGGTGCTTCTCCCCAAGGAAATGCAACGCTGCAAGGTGCACTTTTTAAAGTAACCTATAGCGGATCCTCCGAAACAACGTTAAGAACATGGGTTTTCTCGACCGACGCCCAAGGCTTTACTTCTTTTGATACAGACCATAAGGTTTCTGGAGATGACCTCTTTACTCTTAACGAGAAACCCTGGCTTCCTCTGGGGTATTATCAAATCGAAGAAATTCAAGCACCTAAAGGTTATAAACTTCCAGAACTTTCACTTCAAACTTGGAAACTATCAAGCCAAAATGGGAATCTGGTCTGGACAAACGTTTCTAGTGGAAAAGAGAGTTCTTCATCTGGGCACTCATTCTTTTTTAAAGATGAAGTAATAAGAGGGAACCTTAAGATTAAGAAAATTGGACACACTTCTCTAAGTTCATCCGATGGTTATTCTGAAATAAAAGAAATGCCAAGTCTAAAGGGTGCCAAAATTGAACTTACTAATAACTCCACTCAACCTGTTTTCTATCAAGATAAATGGGTTGCTTCTCACGAAGTTGTCACTACAGTAGAAACAGATGAATCTGGCGAGGCTGCAATTAAAGACCTTCCATTTGGTTCCTATTCACTTAAAGAAGTACTGGCTCCAGCAGGTTACTCTCTCAATACAGAATGGAATCCAACGGTTACCCTTACTTCTGAAGAGACCATAGAAGCGCCCGAACTTATTGATGAAAGAATTGCTCTACAAACAATGCTTGTAGACGCTTCAGGGTCCAAAACTCTCAAATATACTGAAATACTAAATCTTGTTGATTACATCAAATATGAAGGTCTCACTCCAGGAGAAGAGTATGAAATTACTGGAGAACTCTATGAAACAAAACAAGTCCAAGAAGGTGCAGCAGAACCTATCGCTCGCGGGACTGTCCGTTTTAAAGCTTCTACCTCATCGGGAGAAGCCGCTGTTCCTTTTTCTGTAAGAACTGCTTCTCTTGAGGGTAAAGAAGTTACTGCCTACGAAACAATCTCAAAAGATGGAGAAAAGGTTGCTTCACATACCGACAGCCACTCTGAAGCTCAGACTATTCGTGTAGCCCCTAAGCCCCATCTTCCCGAAACAACAGATAATGTTTACGAAATTCCTCTTTTATTCGCTCTGGCAGGCGCGTTACTCATTGGATGTACTCATTTATTTGCTACAAAAATAAGACGGCTTTTTTGATTATGTAATCTCCTCTTAAAACTAAAACAAAGAAGGGGTAGAAATCTCTACCCCTTCTTAAAAACCTGTACTGATTGCTTGTTCGTTTATGAGCGTCTAATAAGCTCGGTAACAAGGGCTGCAGCGTCAGCACACTGATCAGCACTAACGTTCTCACGAACATCAGAGGCAGTGCGGCTAAACGCAGGAAGACCGTCCTCATTCATTCCCATCAAAGTAACAGAACGAACTGAATTCTGCATTGCAGGAGTTGCATCAGTGGTTCCCCAGTCAAATGAACTCTGCTCAACATCAATATGAAGATCAGTCGCAATAGTAGAAAGGAGTCGAGTCATTCTACGATCAGCACGACGAACGTTACCAATTCCCTCATTCTTAAGAATAGAGAGCGAACCAGCGCCAACACAATCAAGGTTGATGAGGAAAGCACCACGAATATCAGTTCTGTGCTTTGCAAGGAACTCTCTCATGCCTGCGTGATCAAAATCAGATGCGCCAAGTGCAACAAACCAAATGTCATGCGAAATGAGCTCATCATCAGAAAGTGAAAGAACGGCATTACGAAGATCGTCCTCAGAAATAGCAGATACATCCTCAGAGTCATCTTCTTCACGATTTTCTGCAGATGGAGTTGCTCCTCCCTTCCAGTCATCTGATGGCCCATCGTTGCGTCCAAAAAGCCTGAAAGAACGACGCTTGGCCTCAGGAGTCTTTGCGTCTTGTGTCTCCGTTAGATTCTCATCAGCTGAAATGGTGTCAAATGGACCCTCCGCATCTTCTGTTTCAGGAGTAGGTGCAGGTGTTGAAGCTGGAACATAATGAGGAGCTAGCTCAGAAGATGGAGCCAGTGGATCCACGGCATCGCCGGAAGGATCAGGTAGGTCAAAAAGTGATGCGCGACGAGCAAAATCGTTTTTAGAATGGAGCTCATGCGCTTCTTCAGACTGTACTAACGTTGCGTTTGCATCTGCAGACTCATGAACCTGCTTCATGGTTGCATTAAGTTCATCATCAACAGAATCATAGACAACAGTATTGTCAGATGCAGCGTCCTCAGCCTGCTCTTCTTCTGTTGTGGCGTTTACAGCCTCCGCAACATCATCAAGAGATGCGGTCTGACTGGCACCAGTAGTGTCATAAGCAACGTAGCTTACTTCGCAATCCTTAGGAAGAATGCCCAATGAATTGAGAACTTCCTCGCCATGGCGAACGCCCTCCACCTCATCAGGCTCTGGGATAAGCGCAGCAGCATCTCCTGCAAAGTGATGAATGACCTCAGGACGATGTCCAGTAGGACGAACGTTTTCGAGAATACCAAGAAGAGCTGCAACCGAAGACTTATTGTTGTTTGCGCCGATAGTACATGGTGCAAAGCGTTCTGCAATAGTTGCAACAGATAGTGCAACAAGCGGAAGAGCTGCAAGAATACCAACAATCCAGAAAAAGATACGAACTGAATCAGGAAGGAAACGAAGAATCTGAACAAAAGTAGCAACAAATACAGCAACTACACACCAACGTGCATACCTTTGTGCAAGAGGTACGTACTTCGCAACAGGAGACTCAACAAGGAAGTTTGTATGTGGAGAATCATAATGAGCAACAATTACGATTGGACGATTGCCTTTTGCGACAAGCTCACCGGTAGCCTCATGCTTAGCGACAACATTCTGGCTTCTAATGGAAGATCCAAATGTACCGAGAACGTCATTACCAAAATACTTAAGACAAGTGAGTGCACCAAAACCAGCAACAAGCAAAACACCAAAAACAATGAGTGCTACGTTACCAGTTCCTGCAAAAATAATGCCAATGAAGAGGAAAATTAGATAGACTGAATAGCCAAGACTCTTAATAGACTTAGCATCAAATTCTTCAATGGTTGCTTCAAGTCCGTGAATTTTCATTTCTTCAGCAATAGTTTGAGCAGCCTGAAGCTCCTCTTGGCTACCGGCAGGAGCAATATCAATTTGCTCGTCTAGATAGTCAACATAGTCATGTGTAATGGCCATACTGCGTCCTTCGTTGGCATGTCTTCTGACAGGTTTCATATATACGTCATTAGTATACGTCTTATATCGAAATATAGCGGTTAAAGTGTATTTTTACATCCAAATTTAGAAATTCTGCACTAAATATCAAAAACTTTCGTATATGTTTAGAAAGATTTGAGTTCAACTAGCAAAAAGCAGGCGGTGAATATGGCTCCAAACGGTAAAACTCTAGGTAATAATGAGCTAGGTGCCTGGAGGGTTTTCTCGCTATTTATGTTGTTACTTCAAAAAGGGCCTTTGCCCTCTTCAGAGTTATATACAGCGGTTTACTCTGACTTATCTACTGATTCTGCTTTAAGAACGTTTTCAAGAGATCGCGCTATTCTGAAGCAACTTGGATTTGCAATCACTGAAATAAAAACGGGAAAAGAAAAGTCTTTCTATCTTTCGGAATCAAACTTCTTTGAATCCTCTTGCGACTTAAGCGACGAAGATGCCAGTCAGCTGCTTGTTATCTGCAGCGCAATTCTAACTGATACAACATTTGTATATCAAAAGGAATTAAGAAATGCTCTTTCTAAAGTTGTTGGCAACTTTTATTCCTCAGACTCAGACGAGTCAGACAATCAAAAACCTAGTGCTTTTTCTCAGAGCAAGGTTTTTCCTATTCTTTACGAATCACTCAGCTCTAAACAACTGGTAAAGATTACGTATACAAATTCACAAAACAAAATTAAGCAAAGACATCTTGGTGTTCTGGACTTTTTTGTTTCACAGGGGCTTCTATATTTTGTGGCTAAAGATTTTTCACACAACATAAAGACTGCTCGAATCAAAACCTTCCGCGTTGACCGCGTTATAGATGCTGCGATTCTTAAAAATGAATCCTTTTCTATGCCAGTAAATTTTGACTCAAAAGACTACAATCTTCTCGATTTCCAGCTCGGCGCACAGACTGGTACTCTTGCTGCGTTTGTCCCTAAAAACATACTCTCTGCTTTTGAACATTTCTCACAAGGCCAGGGTGACATTGAGCTCCTCTCTAATGGCGCTCTGTGGACCGTCGTTTACGCTCATGAAGACGCTGCACTCTCTTGGATTATTGCTCATGGATTAATTCCAAGATCACCGAAGTCTCTTCTCGCAAAATGGAAAGAGTCTTTAAGCGAGGTTGCCAATGACTGTTAAAAATACTTCTTTAGGCAGAAAAAACATATCGTCACTTGTCTATAAACTTGTGCTGCTTGCTGCTGCACTTAGAGATTTTTTTGACTCAATTGAGTTAAGTGCCGTCCGGTCTCGATTTGATATATCCACTGAAGAAGCCACTGTTCTTATGGAGCTCTTACAGCTCACAGGCGAGAATGGCTATCTTCCCCTTCCTCTTACTGAAGACCAAGATACTCTAACTCTTGTTGGAGAGTCTCCTTTTAAAACTCGTAGGCTTGTTCTAACAAAAGAGGAAGTTTTAGCACTTAAAGAGGCTTTTACAGCACTCGCTTTACCCAAAGAAAGTGTATTTTGGAAACTGATTAAGTCTCCATATGCACCAAGCTCTGTTTTGGAAAACTCCTCATCTGCGTCGCTTATTGCTAAAAGTTACTCCAAAGAAGTAAGTGCTTTTATCACCTGTTCTAATGCAATTGCTGAGTCACAAGTTATTTCATTTGAATATCGCTCTGAGCTGACGGCCGAAGAAACTCAATATGATAAAAATTTTGCTATTAATCAAAGGGAAGTTCTTCCCTACCGTTTGTTATACGGAGAAAACGGTTGGCTTATCGAGGGAATTGACTTAAACCTGGAGCAACAGAGGGTCTTTAGACTCAATCGTATGAGGCGCATTAAAACGCACCCCGCTTCGTTAATACAGCGAAAACTTACAGAAAATGTAAAAGAGTCTGTCACACAGGAAAAGACTCAGATGGTAAGACTTGTCTTCCTTGATAAAAACGCGCTTATGCAGTATTCGTGGCCAGGACTCAAAACGGTCGGAAATCAACGCAATGCTGCTGAAATTAAAGCAACTATTCCCTACTACGGTGGAACATGGCTTCTGCAAAGGCTGATAGCCCTCAAAGGAAAAGTAAGAACCGAAGATGAGACTGTGATGCAAGCAATGCGCAATTATGCTGCATCTTTGCTTGCTGCAGAAGAACAGCTTTAGGTCACGCTATCCGAATCAGCAAATGTTCTACTTGCTTAATCGTTGGTTGTTCGTTTAACAGGTTGGCTGATTATCTGGTTATCCGATTAGCTGACTAAAGGGCTGATACTACGCATCATGTTCTTCTCGCCACTTGGCAATCTGCTCAGAGATGTTCTTTGTTGAGACACGTTGATAGTTCTTGTTAGGCAACGATTTCAAAAACGAACTACCATATCGCTTGGATACCAATCTAGAATCAGCAAGCACTAAAACGCCCTTGTCCTCAGCACTTCTAATGAGGCGACCAGCTGCCTGTTTTGTTGCAATTACTGCCTCTGGCAGAGAATAGCGCCACCACGCACGGTCTTCTCGCATCTCACGCTCTTTGACCAGGGGCTCATTAGGGCTTGCGAACGGAAGTTTAGGGATTACCACACACCTAAGCGTGTCCCCCGCAGCATCAAATCCCTCCCAAAATGATTTAAGAGCAAACAGCGAGAGGTTCTTTTCGGCTAGGAACTTTTCACGAATGCGCCGTGCGGAAGAAGATCGCTCCTGGCAGGCAAGAGTAAGGCCATACTCGCTCAAGCGTGGCTCCAGCACTTCGTAAAGACGCTCCATATCGCGTCTGTTAGTAAAGAGCGTCAACACCGAACCACCCATCTGAACATGAACGTCAAACAGCAACTTTTCCAGAGCGTCCAAATACCCCGGATCAGTTGGTGTAGGCATGTCTTCGGCCACAAAGACACCCATATGATTCTTGTAGTCAAAGCTGGAGTCTAAATGCAAACTCTTATGTTCAAAAGAGCCTCTGTCCAGACCAACAGCATGCTCAAAATGAGAGAAATCGTCTCCAACAGCAATAGTTGCCGAAGTAAATACAACGGAATGTGTCTCAGGAAGCCACTTTTCCGCCAACTCTGCTCCAATATCAAGCTTCTCGACCACAAGAGTCTCAGAGCCAATGTCACGCTTTAATCGAGTCAACTTTGCCGAATAGACGTAACTCTTGTCTGTTCCCTCACAGATGAGCTTCAACGACTCCAGAAGGGTACTAAGAAACATCCCCGACTCGCTCAAATTGCTCGCAAGGTTTGGAGCTGATGCAGTAAGAGCCTCAGCGGTCTTTCCTATTCTAAGTGCAGCTTCTTCAAGAGCAGAAAGAGCCACAGAAGCGGTCTCCAAAACCTCTTTCCATTCCTTTGTTTCTCTTACTTCATCGTTAATCCAAAGCTGAAGGGAGTTATAGCCACCATCACTTTTAGCTAATGGAGCCAGTTCATGCACGATAACCATGAGGTTGCCCATTGCTGCCATAGCCCGTTGAACTGCAGCGGCAGAACGCGTGAGAAGACCGGTAAGCAGCGTAGAGTCTTCAAGATTGGCGGCGCCCACCATAGCGGCGTGAATAGCCCCGGACTTAATTCCACCAAGCAGCTCAAAGCCGTTTCTCATTTCCTTAGCAGAAATTTCTATTGCCCATTGATGGCGAGCTTCAGCTTCAAAACTATGAGCCTCGTCAATGACCCAATGCCTTATAGGAGGAAGAATTTTACCGTCAGCAGCAACATTTCTTAGTAGCAGAGAGTGATTAGTCACCACAACGTCTGAAGATCCTGCGCGCTTTCGAGCTCCATGAACAAAACACTCGTGCGGGTAATATGGGCACTTTGAGCGCAAACACTCCGCCGCTTTAATAGTCACCATTTCTCGCGGAACCGAGCGCCAACGAATACCCAATGCATCCAAATCACCATCGGCCGACTGACACGCATACGCGTAAATCACTGCAATTGCGGTCAGCATATCTGACGCAACGCTATTGCTAGAACGGCCTTCCTGATCAATCAACGTCAACGGCAGCTCCTCAAGAGCTGCTCTATCAACACGGTGCAAGCACGGATAGTGCTCGTATCCTTTTAAGCTACAAAAACTCAGCCCATTTGGCAGCGCTCTTGCAAGTGCAGGAAGATCATGAGTAACAAGCTGATCGGTCAGCGCATTCGTTTTTGTAGCAATACCTACAGTAACATCATTTTTCTGTGCAAATAACGCCTCAGGCAGCAGATATGCAATCGACTTGCCAATACCGGTTCCTGCTTCAAGTTCTCTATGCGATGAAGTCACCAGAGCATTTCTGACTTCAACAGACATGCTCACCTGCTCACTGCGCGTCTCAAACTTGTCATACATCTGTGAGACAACACCCGGCTTTGCAAACGCTCTGTGAATCTCGTCTTTAGAAATCGGCAGCATAGCAGGCGTTTCTGGGTCTTCTGCGTCCCTTCTCGCCTTAGCCTTTACATCTGCAACAAGCTGGCTACGAATGTCCTTAAGCGAGAAAAACGTGCCCGAAATCTCCGCATCTGCAAGTTCTGCACCTATTGCATCTTTCCTTGCGATGCCACGCTGAACAGCTTCTTTTTCTTTCATCTGCGACAAATACGAAAAGATTGGCCTGAATTTCCACTCCACGTTATCGTGCATTGATGCCAGTTTGGCGAGAAGACCACGGGGTAGATTCATAAGTCCCAAAAGCAGGATACGCCACATGCCGCAAAGGGCGTCTACGTCGTCACTTGCTCGGTGCGTGACCTTCATGGCACCAAACGCTTCAGCCATGCTCGAAAGTTTGTGCGAAGAAAGTCGAGGTAATGCTATGCGCGAAAGTGACAGCGTGTCAATCCAAGTATCGGAGACCGAAGTTCCGCCGGGCACTCGTTCAATAAACGTACGGTCAAAAGTGGCGTTGTGAGCCAAAACGGGAAGACCACCAACAAACTCTGCAAGTGCAGCAACGGCTTCTTTTGCACTTGGCGCTCCCTTAACATCTTCGTCGGTAATTGAAGTCAGGGTTGTAATCTCTTCCGGAATTGGACATCCAGGATCAACAAAAGTCTGAAAGCGCTCTATGATCTCTCTTCCGCTCAATTTGGCAGCAGAAATCTCAATAAGGGAGCATTTCTTAAAAGACAAACCTGTTGTCTCAGTATCCAAAACAACAATATCATCCTCTAAGACATCAAACGACTCATGCTCAGCCCTCTCTGCAAGCTCCAAATACTTTTTACAAACCGTAGAAGGAGTGCCCGGAAGAATGAGTTCTTCTAGTTTTTGCGTAGCGTTTTTATTGCTGGTCATAGCCTATAAATCTACTGACGATCCTCAAGCGCAAACTCAATAAATCGAGTACAAAGCTCAGGGAAATCAATACCGCCGGTACGAGCAGAATCAGGCAGTAAAGAACGTGCAGTCATACCAGGGATGGTGTTTGTCTCAAGCACTACTGGCTCACCGTCTTCTGTAACAATAAAGTCACTACGAGAAACACCGCGGCAACCAAGCGCATTGTGGGCCTTAATTGCCAGCTTCTGGGCACGTGCATACACTGCTGGCTCAAGACGAGCAGGAATCACGTGGTGCAAAGATGCAGGCTCGTATTTTGTCTTAATGCTGTAGAACTCATCACCGGTAACAATCTCAACGATTGGTAGAGCGGTTGGATTGTCGTTACCGATAACGGGAACGGTAATCTCTGTTCCCACTACACACTCTTCAATCAGAATACGCTCACCCTGCTCACCTGCAAGTTCAAGTGCATCGGGAAGCTCTTCTCGCGAAGTAACGCGCGTAACACCGTAGCTGGAACCGTTGCCAGAAGGCTTGACAAACATTGGAAAGCCGAGGTCCTCAATAAGCTTATCTACCTGCTCGTCTGTAAAGACAGTGCCTGCTGGAACGTCAATTCCCTTAGGAGTTGGAATGCCTGCCTGCCTATACATAAGCTTCGACAGCTCTTTTTCTGTTCCCATAGCAGACGCAAGAACGCCCGAAAACGTATATGGAATGTGCAGAATCTCAAGAAGACCCTGGATGCAGCCATCCTCACCAAAACGGCCATGCATTGCAACGTACACGACATCATAATCACCCTGAGCAAGGGCAACCACAAAGTCTTTCTCTGCAACATCAAGCAGGTCAACATTGATAAAGCCGGCCTCTTTAAGTGCTGCTGCACACTGCTTGCCAGACTCCATTGCAATCTCATGCTCGTCTGACCAGCCGCCTGAAACAACTGCTACATGAAGTTTTTTTAACTCTTCACGTGTCATTTCCGCTCCTTTAGATAAGTCTCCCATAGGGTACACTCTAGTAAACGTATTTCTTCTAAGATACCGCAGATAGCTTAGAAGAGGTGGAGAAGGACAAAAATGCAATCAAATAATACTCTTGACGGCACAAACACCACGGTTGACGGTGCAGACACTCCTGCTCCTGATTCTCGACCACAGAAAACAGCCGCTAAATCGGACCTTAGAGGCCTTTCCTCAGAACAAATTCTTGACTTGGTGACTTCACTTGGCCAGCCAAAATTCCGTGCAAAGCAAATTGAAGAATGGATTTGGTCTAAGGGTGCTACTTCTTTTGATCAGATGAGTAACCTCCCAAAAACACTGCGAGAAGAGCTGTCTAAGCGGGTAATTCTTGCTGGTGCTGAGCAGGTTGTTCGTCAGGTTTCTGAGGACGGAAGCCGTAAATACCTGCTTCGTTATCCTGATGGTACCTCTGTTGAATGTGTCGGTATGCCAAATGGTAACAAGCTCTCTGTCTGCGCTTCCACGCAAGCTGGATGTGCTATGGGCTGTGCTTTCTGTGCAACAGGTGCTTCTGGTCTCACACGTTCTCTTTCTGCAAGTGAAATCTACGAGCAAGTTATGCACGTTCGTGACGACTTTGACACACGTGTTGCCAGCGTTGTTCTTATGGGCCAGGGTGAGCCTTTTATGAACTATGACGCCACGCTTGCAGCTATGAGAAGACTCAACTCCCCTGATGGAGCCGGTATTGGAGCTCGTCATATTACAGTTTCTACCTGCGGAATTATTCCGATGATTAAGCGTTTTGCCTCTGAACCAGAGCAGTTTACGCTTGCAGTGTCACTTCACTCCGCAGTTCAAAAGACGCGCGATGCTCTCATGCCGGGAGTACGCAAATACTCACTCATCCATCTTTACGACATTATGGGTGAGTATGTCGATAAAACCGGTCGTCGTCCAACGTATGAGTATGCGCTAATTAAGGGGGTTAACGATTCTGACAATGAACTTGGAGCTCTGAGGGACTTCTGTCGTGGAACACTTTGCCACGTTAACATCATTCAGCTTAACGAAATTGAGGGTTCAAAATTTCATCCAACTTCCCCTGCTCGCGCACAGGAATTTGTTAATAGTCTTAATTCTGTTGGTGTTGAGGCTACTATTCGTCTTTCCCGTGGCTCTGATATTGATGCAGCTTGCGGTCAACTCTTCCAGAAAAGAAACACACGTTAAGCAGCGTGTACATACACCTCTTATGTGCTTGTAATAAAAAGAAGGGGCTCTTACTGGCCCCTTCTTTTTATTCTAAAGTAGAACATTTGTTCTACTTTATTGCGTTTAACCATTCTCTTTCTACCCTAGCTTGGTGAGAAAGAATATTCTTAGTGGTCTTTTTATCACCGCTACCCGAACAATCATCAAGTATTGCATCGAGAGCTCTTCTCGATTTCCTTATTGCATAAAGAAAGCTTTTTTGGGCCTCTTCCGTCAATAGAGTATGCTTAGCGAAAAAAGCAATTCCAAGCAACGAAGCGGTAGATATAATTGCAAACTTTATCTTCATTATGCATCTTTGCCATTTGATAGTTTTTCAACTAAAGCAGCAAGCTCTTCTTCATCGTTAAACTCAATTTCAATTTTATTCTTGCCGCGGACATTACGTACTTTTACCGGAGTGTCCAAAGCAATCCTTAATTGTCTTGCAGCGCGTTTGTAAGCCTGTGGAGTTGGCTGCCTCTTTGGTTTTTCGGCAGTCGTGACAGAAAATAGTGGAGCAAGGTTTTCTGTCTGACGCACCGATAAATTCTCTTCAATTACTTTCTGAGCAAGCTTAATTCTTCCTTCTTTTCCACTTACAGAAAGAATCGCACGGGCATGTCCAGCACTAATACGTCCCTCGGCCATCAAGGTTTGAACTTCTATTGGTAGATCAAGAAGGCGCAGGGTATTTGTAATTGCAGACCTAGACTTTGATAAGACTTTTGCCAGATCATCTTGAGTTAAATTTTCTTGTTTAATTAACTGCTTATAGCCTTGTGCTTCCTCAATTGGACTTAAATCTGACCTCTGTAGATTCTCAATAAGAGCAAGCTTAAATACCTCTTCATCAGAAATCGGCTTAATTACTACAGGGACTTCCTCTATTTTTGCAAGTTTTGCAGCCTGGAATCGTCTCTCACCAGCAACTATTTCATAATGATCGCCCTTCTCACGTACAAGAAGTGGCTGAAGAATACCATTTTGCTTAATTGAATCACTAAGCTCTGCAAGTTCAGCTTCATCAAATCGTTTACGAGGCTGATTTTTGTTTGGTTTAATCTTCTTCAGAGGCAGTGTGGTAGTTTCTTTTTTGTTACCAACTTCTGCATCTACCTCACTAAAGAGAGAATTAAGGCCTTTACCAAGTCCTGTCTTTTTAACCACGACGATTCACTTCCTTTGCAAGTTTATTGTATGCAAGTGCGCCCATACTAATTCGAGCATACATAGTTACCGGTAAACCATGACTTGGTGCTTCAGCAATTTTGATATTTCTTGGAATAAGCGTTTTGAATACCTTATTTCCAAAGTAGTTGGAAACTTCATTTACAACTTGCTTAGATAGGGAAGTCCGGCTATCAAACATGGTCATCACTACACCAAAAATATCAAGATCTGGATTGAGTTGTTTTTGCACCATCTTCATTGATTCAACAATCTTAGTTACGCCTTCAAGTGCGTAATATTCACACTGAATTGGAATAAGAATGCTATCAGCTGCTACAAGAGCATTGATAGTAAGAAGTCCTAATGAAGGTGGACAATCAATCAAAATGTAGTCAAAGTACTCTTTAACCTGGTCAATTGCTTGTTTTAAAACGTTTTCTCTTGATTCGATGGAAACTAGCTCAATTTCTGCGCCTGCAAGTTGAATGGTAGCAGGTGCAATAGTTACGTACTTCTGAACTGTTTGCTTCAACACCTCTTCAATTGATGTTTCATTCAGAATTACGTCATAGATATCCGCTTCAAGTTCTTCTTTATCAATACCAAAACCACTTGTTGCATTACCCTGCGGATCAAAATCGATAATTAGAACTTTCTTTTTTGTTTCACCTAGAGCAGCAGCAAGGTTAATTACGGTAGTTGATTTTCCAACTCCGCCCTTTTGATTGATTACAGCTAGAACTTTGGTATCTCTATCTTGAAATCCCCTTGAAAGGTCTTTGTAGTTCATTTATCCTCCGTTTGACCAAGTTTATTTTAATAATACAGAATGTTTCACGTGAAACATTCCACAATTACGCTCTTCTTGCAACAAACGGATTTGTTTTAGCCATTCCGGGTTTTCTCGGAAGCTTAATTTTGCTTCTTGTTACTTTTTTATACAAAAGGATTTCTCTATGGCCAAAATCATTTGGTAATTCAAATGTTTCACGTGAAACATTTTCATATCCAAAAATTTTGGCAGCCTGAGAGGCGTCCTGAAGCTCTATCTCATTAACGTTGGCCTTCATTACTATAAGGGTGCCTTGTAAGGCTAAGAAAGGCTCTGCGTACTCCAAAAGAATATTTGTCTTTGCAACTGCTCTGAAAGTTACAAAATCAAACTTCTGCTTATAGGTATTTGGAATTTCTTCCGCACGAAGTTTTTCAGCTTTAACTTTTTCCTCAAGACCAATCTCATTAATCATTGACTGTACAGCATTAACCTTTTTACCAATAGAATCAACCAGCAATGTTTTGTTATTACTCATAATTGCAAGAGGCAGTCCAGGAAAACCTCCGCCGGTACCAATATCAATATAATTTCGATTACAAGATATAAATTCATTACAAACTTTGAGAGGTAACAAAGAATCAAGTATGTGAAGTATCAGTGCATCATCAATTGAAGTGATTCTTGTGAGATTAAGACTCTTATTGATTTCAATAAGCAACTCAATATGTCTCAAAAGTTGTTTTCTTTGAAGCTTAGTTGAATCAATTCCATAGTTATGGAGAAGTTCATTAAGTACATTCTCTTTTGAATTGTATAAAGAATTCTCTAATTCAAACATTGCTTCTCCAGTGACAAAACTTCTTGTAACAAGAAGAATTGTCACAAAAAAAGAGGAAGGCGTAAACCTTCCTCATCAAATTAGTAAAGCTTGTTAAAGGTTCTTAGCTATTGATAGCTGTAACCACAACACGACGATATGGATCATCACCCTCAGAGTGAGTAGTAACCTCAAGGTTATCTCTGAGTGCAATATGAATAATACGACGCTCATAGCCACTCATTGGAGCAAGAGAAACCTTACCAGTCTTCTTAGCGCGAGCAGCAGCAGAGAGTGCCATTTCTTGAAGCTTATTGCGACGACGGCTCTTATAGCTTTCAACATCAACAGATACTGGATAGTGAAAGTGGAGCTTAGCACTCATAAGTGAAGAAAGAACCATCTGAAGTGCCTCAAGCGTATTACCATGACGACCAATAAGAATTGCAAGATCGCCACCAGTTACGTCGAGAATGAGCTCACCATCTTCACCGTCATACTCATCAATTGCACAGCTATTCTCGCCAAAGAATGAGAGAAGTTCTCTCAGATAAAAGACAGCTGTATCAGCAATCTTATTCATCTCAGCATCAGTAAGCTGAATTCCGGCTTCAAAATGCTCTCGAATTGAAGCAAACTCGTCTTGTGAATCAACGACAGGAGACTCATTAAGAGCGTTTGGCTCAGAAACGAAAGTCTCATCCTCCATGTCGTCCTCCAGTCAGTATAAAAAGTTTAACTATTAATGTATCGTAATAAATCTATGTAAACAAAAGTTATTTTGATTAACCTCAGCTATTATCCTTTTTTATGAGGACGTGGCTTCTTCTCTTTTCTAACCACATCAACCTCAATTGGTTTATTAGCCATCTGAGCCTCAGCTTTAAGTTTCTCTTTTTCCATAATACGCTTGGTAATAAGCTGCTGCTGAGCAAGCTGCCAAACACCAGAAGTTACGTAGTAGAGAAGAACAGCTGCTGGTGCAGTCCAACCAAACCAAAGCATCATGAGGGTCATTATGCCGCCCATCATGTACTGCTGAGTACGCTGCTCACCAGAGCTTGTACGAGCATTTACTGCCATGGATAGGAAAGTCGTAAGACCAAACAGAAGAACAAAAATCATGTAAGGAATAGCGGTAACAAAGCCGTCAACAGTAAAAATGTCGGATGTTGTTCGCGCAATAGAAGGAAGAATGCCATAGAAACGAGAATCCACTGGAACCATTTTTGCAACCGTAAAGAGTGCAATAAAGATAGGAGACTGCAGAAGTAGTGGAAGACAACCACCAAGAGGGTTGAAATTAATTTCTGCGTAAAGTTTACGCATCTCTTCGTTCTGTCTTACAGGATCATCGGCGTAACGCTCCTGGATTTCTTTGAGCTTCGGCTGAACAACACTCATTCGAGCCATAGCGGCTGTCTGCTTGTTGGTCATTGGAACCAGAATAATACGGATGATGATGGTAAGCAGGATAACTGCCATACCCCAGTCTCCCGAGAATGATTGAAGTCCCGCTAAGACTGTGTATAGAAAGTTAACAATCCAATCCCACATATTTCCTCCGATACGTTCCTTTACGGAACGGGATCGTATCCTCCCTTATGAAAAGGGTGACAGCGAACAATACGCTTAAAAGCAAGCCAACTTCCCTTTTTAACACCATACTTTTGTATGGCCTGAACTGCATACTCAGAACAAGTAGGTCTGTAAATACAGTGCGGCTTAAAAAGGGGAGAGATGTTTCTTTGATAGAAACGAATAGCACTTAAAAACAAGTTTGCAAGAAAAGATTTTTGTCTTTTCTCACTCATTTGACCCCTGTCTTTCTTAATAGAGCATCCAAAGAAACGCTGATATCAGCAGGATTAGTACTGTGTGTATCTTTAGTCGCAAAGAGAATAATGCCGTATCCCTCAACAGGTAAATCGCTCTTTCGAGCTGCTTCGCGTAAAACGCGTTTACACCTGTTTCTAAATACGGCGTTACCTAATCTTTTTGGAGCTACAAAGGCTACCTCGGAAGGATGTGCCTCAGTGGATGGTGCTACTCGTATACGAAGAACAGAACTTTGAGCTCTCTTCCCCGTAGAGAAGACCCTTTCAAACTCTGCACGAGATTTAATGGTCTTCACAGAAACATTCCTTAGACAGTGAGGCGCTTACGGCCCTTAAGGCGGCGGCGAGCGAGAACGGCACGGCCATTTTTAGTTGCCATACGTGCACGGAAACCGTGAGTAGTTGCACGCTTGCGCTTATTTGGCTGGTAGGTACGCTTCATAACTATTTCCTCCCGAACGGGTACAGTATCGATTAAAAAGCCTACAGATTGTACTCGTGTTTATAGGTACGTGTCAAATTTTCTACGCAAATACCTCAACTTTTTCTCTTTTTAGTCAAAAAACATCGCGAGAAAATCTTTCACTTTGAAAATTTCACTTATGATAAATGAAGAAAATTGTTGAAAGGAATATTTCTGTGAGGTGAAATATGTCCGTTAAATGCTACTATCATTCAGTACATCTTTCACAAAGATATAAAGTTATCTACAGATGTTTAACACTTGTTGAAAACTTTCATTCATTGTGAAATAAAAAGAAAAGTTTTCTTCATTCGTTTAACAATTGTTGAAAAGGAGGTGTCATGGCAAGAGATTTCTTTCCTTTTGTTGAGGAAAATACCAACCAAGATGAAAAAACCACTGATTCTAACAACTCTCTAGCAGTTCGTTATGCTGCACGTATTGCAGTGTATGACGATAAATCCGCAGCACCTCGCGTTGTTCTTGTTGAACCTAAAGATGTTCGCTCTTATCTTGATGAAATCGCAGCTACAGTTAATCAGCTTGCCCACGAGCAAGGTGGAAAAATTCCTTTTATGGTTATGCGTGAAATTGTGGAAAATTTTATTCATGCTCGCTTTGTAGCTCCCACAATCTCAATTATGGACAACGGAAATACCATTAGGTTTTCTGACCAAGGTCCTGGTATTAAAGAGAAAAACCGTGCTCTTGAATTTGGTACCTCTTCTGCAACAGAAGAAATGAAATCATTCATTAGAGGTGTTGGTTTTGGTCTTCCATACGCTCAACAATACATGGTTGAAAAGGGTGGAAGTCTTACTCTTGAAGACAATATCTCTGGCGGAACAATTGTTACCTTATCAACACGTCGCTCCAAAGATGCTCACATTCAGACACTTCCAACTCAAGAAGATACTGAAGAAGCACCTGTTAATCATCAGAAACAATCAATTCCAAGAGCCTCACATACTGTTTCTCAACAGCCAGTTACACAGCTTCCTAATTTAGTTCTTACGGATCGAGCAAAACTTGTTCTCCAATATCTCTCTGAACATGAATGGGTTGGAGCAACAGAATTAACAAGTGCTTATGGTCTCTCAACACCAACGTGGTCAAGAGAGTTAAAGTCACTGGTAAATATAGGAATAATTGGAAAAATTGGGCAAAAATATAAGCTCACGACCATTGGAGAAACACTCCTTTCATAGAGTTTCTCAACATTATTCGTTAAAAGTTATCAACATTCCTCTATACTAGATGTCCCAATTTTCAACATTTTGATTGGATACGTATGGATGCATCAATTGATTCAGACGCAGTTGCTCTGTGGCAAGACGCAATAGATCTCTTGGTTGAAGAAAATCAGCCAGAGGCTTTTATCGCCATGTTGAGAACATGCACACCAATTAAAGTTGAAGATGATACTTTATACGCTGAGACTTCGATGCGGTTGGCATATAACCGTATTCTTAAAAACTTACCTATTGTCGAAAGATGTCTTTCGGCAGCTGCTTTTGAAGATATTATTCTGAGTCTTACTCTTACAAAATCTTCTACTCCTGTTACAACTACTTCCACAATGACTCCTCAAGAGTTCAATGCCTGGAAGCAAAAAACTACTCCTATACAAGCAGTTGTCCCCGAACAAATTCAGGATTTTGAATCCCAAGAACAAAGCCTTGAAGAATTAAAACAACAGACATTAAAACGCCGTATGAGTAATCCTCTCTATGAAGAGACATCTTTCAATTCAAACCTTACGTTTGATCGCTTTGTTGTTGGTGATGAGAATGAGCTTGCCCATCAACATGCATTAAATGTTGCAAACGACGCAAAAGGTAAGGCAAATCCACTTTTTATTTACGGTGCAAGTGGTCTTGGAAAAACCCACCTTCTGCGCGCGGTTCAAAACTACATTAATTCTGAAGATATCGAGCGCGTTTGCGTATACAAGGACGCTGATGCATTTGTTGATGACTATGTAAATGCTGTTCGTAAAAATGCATCAGGTAATGCTGCAACTGAACTCAGTAATAACTACCAAAATATCGATGTGCTTATTATCGATGATGTTCAAAAACTTGCTGGTAAAGCAGGTACTATTAATTTCTTCTTCAATATTTTTAATTCGTTAATTGATAGAGGTAAACAGATTATCCTTGCAGCTGATAGAACTCCAGCACAGCTTGGTATGGGTTCTGATGGCTTTGATGATCGTATTACTTCGCGTATGAGTGGTGGCATTGTTATTGGTATTGAATCTCCAAGTTATGAGATGAAACTTAATCTTATTCATGTCTTCTGCGACCGAGCTTTTAAAGAAAGAAATTCTTCTCTTTCTGCAGATGATATGCCAGAAGAAATTCGTCGTTACATGGCTGATAAGGCAGGTCAAAGTATTAGAACGCTTGAGGGTTTCTGTAATCGTTGTGTTACCGGACAAATCAAAGCAAAAGAATCTGGCAAAAATATTAAACAGGAAGAAATAGACAAGATTGCAGATACGCTCTGGCGTCGTGTTTCAAAAACCGTAAATATCGAGAAGGTCCAAGAAGTCGTCGAGAATGTCTACGGTATTAACCATCGCGATATTGTTGGTAACAAGAGAAATAAAGAAATTGCAGAACCACGCCATGTTGCAATTTATCTTGCACATGATCTTTGCCAATACACGCTGGTAAATATTGGTAAGCACTTTGGTGGAAGAAAACACGCAACAATTTTACACAGTATTGAGGTAATCGAAGAAAAAATCAAAGAAGATAAAAGCTTCTACGATCAAATTTCTCAACTCAAGAAGACTATCCTTGAACAAAGTTAGCGTTTAAAACATGTTAGTAAGATGTCAATTAGTGAAGAGAAGTAATGGTTTGTTGTTGAGAATTTAAGAGAGTGAGTTTTACTTTGTTTATGAATGTCAAAAATAAGAAAACAAATCCGACCTTTGGAAACATATTTCTACCTCTAGAAATGTAGAGCTTTCTTCTTTTCAACATAGCTTATTATTACTACGATATTTTTATTCTTATTTAAGAGATAATAGAAAGGGTCGTCATGAAATTTACTGTAAGTCAATCCGCTCTCCAGACGGCACTTGATATTGTTTCAAAGGGCATTGGTTCTAATACAACACTCCCAATTCTCTCGGGTATTTATCTCAAAGCTTTTAATGGCATGCTTGAATTACAGTCAAGCGATTTAACTATTTCAATTAAGCATCAAATTGCAGCAAATGTTGAAGAAGAGGGTGAAACAGTTGTTTCTGGAAAGGTTATCCAAAACATTGTTAAAAACCTTCCTGATGCTGCAATTACTTTTGAAGGTGGAGAACGTACACTTTCTGTAACTTGTCAGCGCTCATCCTTTAGACTTAATACTCTTTCTGCTCATGACTGGGCACAATTCCCAGAATTTAATCTTGAGAAAACTTGTGAACTTCCAAGTCAGCTTTTATCAACTATGGTTGATAAAGTTTATCGAGTAACTTCAAAGGAAGCATCTCGTCCTATTCTTCAAGGAATTTCTCTAACTGTTGAAGACAACACTATTCGTCTTGTGGCTACTGACTCATTCCGTCTTGCTGTTTGTGATTCCAACACAGATACTCCAGCTGGCGAATCCTTTAGCACAATTATTTCTGGCGAGGTTTTCCATGATGTTCTCTCAATGCGTAGCATGACAGAGAAGGTTTTGATTGGCACTACAGATAATCAAGTAATCTTCCAGTTTGGGAATACCACTCATATTTCTCGTAAGATTGAAGGTCATTTCCCAGATTACAAACAACTGCTTCCAGCGTCTTGTACTGCATCTGTTGATATTAATGTTGAAGATTTTTCTGCAGCTTTGAAGCGTGTTTCTGTTATTGCTCTGGCAAATCCATCAGTACGCTTTGACGTTGATGCTGACGGAAAAGAAGTCAAGCTTTCTGCTTCTTCACCAGACCAGGGTGAATCCTCTGAACACATTGAAGCTCAAATTGAAGGAGATTCTCTTTCGATTGCTTTGAATTATCACTACGTTTTTGATTGTGTAAATGCTGCTCCTTCTAAGGATCTTTTACGTCTTGAGCTTCAAGGTCCTTCTCAACCAGCTATTTTCAAATCAAATGGTAAGGTCAACTATTTGTATCTTCTGATGCCTGTTCGCCTCTAATTTGATAGGGGTTGTGTGGGACTTAAAGTTGAACATGTTTCGCTGTATAACTTTCGTTGTTTTGCTTCGAAAGAGATAGATTTATCTGCTCAAACTACTATTTTTGTAGGAAAAAATGCCGCAGGTAAGACAAATACTGTTGAAGCATTACAACTTCTTACAGCTGGATATTCTTTTAGAAAACCAACACCTTCACAACTCTTATTGACAGGTACTTCTGAAGCAAAGATAGAGATTTCTCTTACAGGAGATGGGCGAAAACTAGAAAATACCTGCATTATCACAGAGCGGCGTCGTCAATTTTCAAAGAATGGTAAGAAATGCCAGGCAGCAGACATTTCTGGCACACTGATGTCGATACTTTTTAATCCTGATGACCTTTCAATGATTAAAGGTGGTGCTTCATACCGCCGCGAAGAATTTGATGACTTTGGTCGCCAAGCAAATAAAAGTTACTTTAAGATTTTCTCGGCATATATCAAAACAGTTGAGCAAAGAAATAAACTACTCAAATCCGATTATCCAGATAAAAATCTGCTTGATGCATGGGATTTCTCACTTGCAAGGGGAGGTGCCACTCTTCTTCATGCGCGTATTCATTTATTTGAACGCCTGGCAAGGAAAACTTGTGAAATTTATCAGGAGCTTTCCGGTGGTGAACACCTGGAGATGAATTATATTTCTTCAATTGGAGAGGTATCTCTTGAAGCCTCTAGAGAAGAAATTAATGACCAATTCTTGAAGACCTTACATGAAGTTCGTACAGAGGATATTCGTCGTCAGCAAAGCACTAAGGGTCCTCATCGAGATGATGTTGAGTTTTTAATTGAGGGTAAAGACGCTAGAAATTTTGGATCTCAAGGTCAAATTAGAACTGTTGTCTTAGCGCTTAAAATGGCAGAAGTTTTACTTTCAGAAGAAATACTTGGCGAGAAACCCCTGCTACTTCTAGATGATGTTATGAGTGAGTTAGATGAAGATCGCAGAAAAGCTATTATGGAATTTGCGTTTCATGACATCCAAACAGTAATTACAACCACCAACCTTGGCTATTTCTCTGAGGAGATTCTAGAGAAAGCGCAGATAGTTAGGTTTAGCGATGAATAATCAAAAAGAAAAACCTGCACGTGGTGGAAACGAGACTGCAAAAGATTTAATGAGCTCTTTGCTTGGAACCTTTAAAGATTCTAAGAGTATGTCTAAAAACCGTCGCGCTTATCTTGCATGGGTTGAGGCAAATGGTGAAAGAGAAATAAAACACACAACCGGCGTATTTGTAAGAGAAATTGCAGGTAGAGAATATCCTGTACTTACAGTCTATGTAGATAATCGTATGTGCATGATTGATTTTCTTGCACAAAGAGAAATCTATAGAGCGAGGCTTTCAGAGCAAGGTCTAGAATTTTCAGACCTTGAATTTAAGCTGGATAAATACAATAGACATGCTGGTAAAGGAGTCGGTTCTTCAGAAATACAAAAGCAAGGCAAGAAAATAGAGAAAAAGGCTCTTCCAGAACTTACTAAAGAAGAAAAATCACAAATTTCTGAGTTAGTTTCTGGTCTTTCTGAGCCACTTAAGTCAACGGCTTATAAAGCGATTGAAGCAAGTTTTAGACAAAAAAAGAGTCTTTAGTCTAATCTTTCACTAATCTATCCTCAAATCTCTTTACAGAGCCTCTCAGATACTAAATATTGCTGTTTAAACAATGAAATTTCTCTGTGCCGAGTTGATTTTGGCGATTTCATAGTAAAATGCTTATATCATTCCGCTCACAATTGAAGAGAGGACTTACGTGGCAAAAGAAAATAAGTATGACGGTACAGAGATTAAGATTCTTGAAGGCCTTGAGGCAGTTCGTAAGCGCCCAGGTATGTATATTGGTACAACTTCAGCTTCTGGTCTGCATCATCTTGTTTGGGAGATTGTAGATAACTCAGTTGATGAGGCAATGGCTGGTTATTGTTCAAAAATTAAGGTAACCATTCATCCAGATAACTCAATTTCTGTTGAAGATAATGGTCGTGGTATTCCTGTAGACCTTCATCCTCAGAAAAAAATTCCAACCCTTGAGGTTGTTCTTACCATCTTGCATGCAGGAGGTAAGTTTGATAACAACGCATATAAAGTTTCCGGTGGTCTTCACGGCGTTGGTGTTTCTGTTGTAAATGCACTTTCAAAAAAACTTGTTGCGCAGGTCAAGCGTGACGGAAAAATTTATGAGATGGTCTTTGAGCGTGGTAAAACCGTTCAAAAGATGAAGGAAATTGGTACTTCAAAATCTAATGGAACTACCATTACCTTCTGGCCAGACGATATGATTTTTGAGACCACTACATATAACTTTGATACGCTTCGTGATCGTCTACAGGAGACTGCCTTCCTCAACAAGAACCTTAAAATTACCCTTGTTGATGAGCGCGAGCTTACCCCTCGTCAGGTTGACTTCCAGTATGCTGGCGGCATCATTGACTTTGTTAAGTACCTTAATGACGAGAAGACCGTTTTGCCAGGACTTTCTCGCCCTATCTATATTGAAGGTAAGTCCGACCCTGACGCTCCAATGTCTCAGATGGGCGAGGTAGAGGTTGCTATTCAGTGGAATACTGACTTCAGCGATAGAACTCTTTCTTTTGCTAATGATATTTTTACTGAGGAAGGCGGAATGCACCTCGAGGGTTTCCGTACTGCTCTTACAAAGGTAGTAAATGATTACGGTACCAGACAGGGAATTCTTAAAGAGAAAGACCCTAAGCTTGAGGGTGGCGATATTCGCGAGGGTTTAACTGCAGTTATTTCAGTTAAATTGCCAGATCCTCAGTTTGAAGGTCAGACAAAGGCAAAACTTGGTAGTTCTTACATGAGAACTCTTACCAATAAGATTGTTACTCAGGGTCTCTCAGAGTACCTTGAAGAGCATCCAAACCAGGCAAAAGAGATTCTTAAAAAAGCATCTCAGGCTGCAAAAGGGCGCCTTGCCGCTCGTAAAGCTCGTGAAGCAACACGTCGTAAAGGTCTTCTTGAGTCTGCAGCTCTTCCTGGAAAGCTTGCAGATTGCTCCGTCCGTGATGCAGAGATGACTGAGCTCTTCATCGTCGAGGGTGACTCCGCAGGTGGTTCTGCAAAGATGGCACGTGACCGTTCCATTCAGGCAGTTCTTCCACTTCGAGGAAAGATTTTGAATGTTGAGCGCGTGCAAGCTCACCGTGCACTTTCTTCTGACACTATTACTTCGCTGATTACCGCTATTGGTACTGGTGTTGGAGATGAATTTAGTCTTGAGAAGGCCCGCTATCACAAAATTGTCATCATGACCGATGCTGATGTTGACGGTTCTCACATTAGAATTCTTCTTCTTACCTTCTTCTATCGTTACATGAAGCCAATGATTGATGCAGGTTATATCTACGTTGCTCAGCCTCCTCTGTATCAGATCAAACCAAAGGGCAAGAAGAACGGCAAGTACATCTATACCGATGAAGAGCTTGCTCTTGAAACAAAGAAGTTTGAGGACAACACCAAGTACACCATTCAGCGCTATAAGGGTCTTGGTGAAATGGACCCAGAGCAGCTGTGGGCAACTACTATGGAGCCAAAGAATCGTATTCTTCTCAAGGTAACCATCGATGATGCTCTTGCAGCTGACCGCGCAGTTTCTGACCTTATGGGTAATCAGGTTGAGAAGCGCAAAGACTTCATTCAAACACACGCAAAAGACGTCCGCTTCCTGGACATTTAATGGTTTCTCGATAAACCGTTATAAAGAAAATGAAAGGGTAACTTGTGGCAGACGATAAAGATTTGAACAACGACCTTTTTGGTGCAGATGAGGATAAAGACCTCGATGCACAAAATGATATGGATGAAGAATACGAAGACGACGAGGTAGAAGAAGACTCTGATGAGTTTGATCCAGAAACCGGAGTTAATTTGGTAACTGGAGAGAATTCACACATTATCTCTGATGAGGCTGGTACTCGTCTTGATCTTTCTGACATTCACGGAGGCACACTCAAACCAACCGATTTGTCTTCAGAAATGAAAACTTCCTTCCTTGAGTATTCCATGTCCGTTATTGTTGCTCGTGCACTTCCTGATGTTCGAGATGGCCTTAAGCCTGTTCACCGCCGTATTCTGTACGCAATGAGTGAGGCTGGCATTACGCCAAACCGTCCACATAAGAAGTCTGCGTGGGCAGTCGGTGAAGTTATGGGTAAGTACCACCCACATGGTGACTCCGCTATTTACGACTCCATGGTCCGTATGTCTCAGGACTTCTCGATGAGACTTCCTCTGATTGACGGCCACGGAAACTTTGGTTCTATCGACGGTGATCCACCAGCAGCAATGCGTTATACCGAGGCACGTCTTACGAGAAGTGCAATGGAGATGTTGGCGGAGCTCAACAAGAACACTGTTGATCTTCAGCCAAACTATGACGAATCGTTGACGGAGCCAGCAGTTCTTCCTGCTCGTTTCCCAAACCTCTTGGTAAACGGTTCTTCAGGTATTGCGGTAGGTATGGCTACCAACATTCCTCCTCACAATCTTGGTGAGGTAACTGACGCTGTTTGCATGATGATTGATAACCCTGAGGTTACCACCGAGGAGCTCATGACCGTTCTACCTGGTCCTGATTTTCCAACAGGCGGCATTATCATGGGTACTCAAGGCATCAAAGATGCATATGAGACAGGCCGTGGTTCTATTACCGTCCGCGCTAAGGTTCACGTTGAACAGGTAAAGAGCGGTCGTCAGCGCCTTGTTGTTACTGAAATTCCTTACCAGGTCAACAAGGGTCTTCTCCAGGAAAAGATTGCTCAGGCAGTTAACGAGAAGAAAATTGAAGGCATTTCTGACATGCGCGATGAGTCCAACCGTAAGGGCATGCGCATTGTCATTGACCTTAAACGCGATGCTGTTCCACAGGTTGTTCTGAACAATCTCTACAAGAAGACTCAGCTTCAGTCTAACTTTGGAATCATTGATCTAGCGCTGGTCGACGGTGTTCCTCGCACACTCTCTCTTCGTGAGATTTTGCGCCACTACATTGATCACCAGATTGATGTTGTACGTCGTCGTACTGAGTTTGATCTGGATAAAGCTCAGAAGCGTGTCCACATTTTGGAAGGTCTTCTGACTGCAGTTGATAATATCGACGAGATTGTCCACATCATTCGTAGTTCTCAGGATGATGCTGAAGCAAAGAAGCGCATGAATGAGCGTTTTGGCCTGGATGAAATTCAGGGTGAAGCAATTCTTCAAATGCGCCTACGTCGTCTTACTGGTCTGGCACGCCAGGATCTTGTTGATGAGATTTCTCAGCTCAGACTTGATATTGCCTATTATGAGGATCTTCTCGCTCATGAGGAAAAGATTCTGGCAGTTATTGCTGATGAGCTCCGTGAGATTTCCAACCGCTACGCTGATAAGCGTCGTACGCAGATTTCTGACCAGGACATTCAGAACTTGGACGTTGAGGATCTTATCGCTGAAGAGGACATGGTTGTCACCGTTACTCATGCTGGTTACGTAAAGCGTGTTCCTGTTGAGATTTATCGCTCTCAGAAGCGTGGAGGCAAGGGCGTTCAAGGCGTTTCTCTCAAAGAGAACGATTTTGTTGAGAACCTCTTTGTTGCGTCTACCCACGATTACGTGCTGTTCTTTACTAACCTTGGAAAGGTGTATCGCCTCAAGGTACATGAACTCCCTGTTGGTAGTAGAACCACTAAGGGCAGCGCCATCATCAATGTTATCGAGACGCTTGCAGAGGGTGAGAAAGTCAAGGCAGTTATTACTACTCGTGACTTCCCAGAAGACAACTATCTGATGTTTGCTACTAAGCAGGGCATGGTTAAGAAGACGGCAATGTCTGAGTACGACCGCACCCGCAAAGATGGTCTCATTGCCATTAACCTCAAGGACGGAGACGAGCTTGTTAACGTCCGTCGTGTCCACCCAGGTGACAAGGTTGTTCTGTGCTCCTCTGACGGTAAAGCAATCTTATTTGACGAGGCAGAGGCAAGAAGCATGGGCCGTGGTACTTCGGGCGTCCGTGGTATTACGCTCAAGGGCAACGCAACTATGCTTGGCATGGAAATTACCAACGGAAACGGTGACCTTTTCGTTATTACCGAGAAGGGCTATGGAAAGCGCACAGCAATTTCTGAGTATCCAGTTCATAAGCGTGGTGGACAGGGTGTCTTCACCATCACAATGACAGAGAAGAAGGGTAACTTGGTTGCCTGCCGTGTTGTTGGTCCTCAGCACGAGATTATGATCATGTCCGAAGAAGGCGTCGTAATCCGCGTCAAGGCTGGTGATATCTCCAAGCTTGGCCGCTCCACTCAGGGTGTTAAGGTCATGAATCTCTCTGGTAGCGACGTTGTTTCTGCTGTTGCTCGCATGGTTGTTAACAAAAAGAAAGCTCCAAAGCACGCAGAGAATCAAGGGATGCTTGATTTAATGGCAGCGGGTGCTCGTGATGCGGACGAGGCTGAGTCTGTTGACCTCGGAGACGAAGAAGAAACATTGGACGATTCATTGCTGGATGATGACGAATAAGCATTTCAGCTATACGTAATTTGAAGAGCTCAAGGGTTAATTCCCTTGGGCTCTTTTCGTTTACCGAAAAAATCAGCACGCTAACGGAAGTGATTTTTATATAAAAGATAAGTCAGTTATTCTTTTTTCTTAGGCTAATGTCGGGAACGATTAACGTCTATGTGCACGTTAGTTTGATTAAGAGAAATCCTCGGGGGAGACTCCTTCAATAAACTGACGGAATTCCTCAAACTCTTGGGCATGGACGTCCTTCTCGACATCAGTAAAGTCTGGAGCGGCGGCAATTTCCAAAACGCTCTCATCTGCAAAGATGGGGGCGTTTGTTCTTACGGCTAGTGCAATTGCGTCTGATGGGCGAGCGTCCACGTAGATATGCTCTCCTTCTTTGGAGATAAGCTCAATTTGCGAGAAAAATGTGGTACCGCGGACGCCTACGATTCGTACGCTCTTAATATCGGCATCTAGAGAATCAAGAACGGAGCGGAGAAGGTCATGCGTTAGAGGCCTCTCGGTAGACTCTTGATCAATGCCAAGGCTGATAGCCGATGCTTCAATAGTGCCAATCTTGATAGGAAGACTTAAAGAAGAGACACCGCGCGGATCATGAAGACGCAGGACAATAACGGAAGAGATAGGTCCTCCTCCAACAACAACCGTTTGTATGTCCATACGTTTTAATGACACAAATACTCCAAATAGCACGCCATTTATCAATCTTTAGACAGATAGTCTATGACTATCTGTCTTGTTTTCATACCCAGTATCAAGAAAGTTTAAAACAAAATAAAAAAGTGTTGACCTGTATGAATTATGGAGGTATTATTTTTCCCTGCGTTGGGCCTGTAGCTCAGTTGGTCAGAGCGTCCGGCTGATAACCGGGAGGTCACAAGTTCAAACCTTGTCAGGCCCACCACTTTATGTGACAATAGTCACCCCAACGTTAGCCGAGTCGCCGTTGGGGTGATTATTAAAACCTTCTGGACCCAACCAGAAGTTAGTACGGGGAATTAGCTCAGCTGGGAGAGCGCGGGCTTTGCAAGCCTGAGGTCAGGGGTTCGATCCCCCTATTCTCCACCAAATGTTCAAGGCTAGGGATTCGTCCCTAGCCTTTTTGCTTAGACGCTAAAAAATACCGATAGCCGCTAATATTAGCCACTTATCGAATAGTTGAAATATATTCGAAAAAGATTGAGTACGATTTATACAGGAGTATGTTCTTTTCATTAGAGCTGTGGATAACCACAAGGAGAGAAAAGAGTTCTTATGTCAAACCTTACTCGTCGTAACTTTTTTGGTGTCAGCGCAGTTGTAGCAGGTTTAGGTATTTCTGCCTGCAAAAAGTCAGATTCTAACACTGGCGAGAAGAAAGAAACTGATACCAACTCTGCTGATGCCGTCGGTGCACCAGAAGATCTGGTAAAGGCAGCAAAAGAAGAGGGTAAGCTGATTGTTTATGGCTCTTGTGAAGAAGAGTATCTAAACGCAGTTTGCACCAATTTCAAGAGTCTGTATGGCATTGATGTTCAGGTTCAGCGTCTTTCAACTGGAGAGGTTGCTGCAAAGATTGAGGAAGAGAACGGTCATCCATCAGCAGATGTATGGTTTGGTGGCACAACTGATCCTTATAACGTTTCTTCTTCAAAGGGCCTGCTTGAACAGTATGAGCCAAAGAATGCATCGCACCTCATTTCCGACAAGTTTAAGAGCACAAACAAAGATTGGTACGGTATTTACAAGGGCATTCTTGGCATTCTGTACGATAAAGAAGAGCTCAAGCGCCTTAATCTTGATGTTCCTCAGGATTACAAGGATCTTATTGATCCTAAATACAAGGGTCTTATCTGGTCTTCCAATTACAACACCGCAGGTACTGCAAAGCTGATTATTAACACTGTCATCCAGAAATATGGACATGATCAGGGCATTCAGTATTTAGTTGATCTTGATAAGAATATTGCTCAGTACACCAAGAGTGGTTCCGGTCCTTCTAAGGCTATCGGAACGGGCGAGTGCACCATTGGAATTGGTATGCTGCACGACGGCATTTATCAGATTGTTGACCAAGAGCATGAAAACGTTGGTCTTCAGATTCCAAGTTCTGGTGCTTCATACGAGGTTGGTGCAACCGCAATCTTCAAGGGTGCTGCACATCCAAATGCAGCGAAGCTCTGGATTGAGTATGCACTTTCACCAGCATGTGTTGACCTTGCTCAGAAGAATGGTTCTTATCAGTTCCTGGTAATTGACAACGCAAAACAGCCAGAGATTGCAACTGAGTACGGTCTTGATCCAAACAATGTCATGGACTACAACTTCGAGGATGCTAAGAAGCACACCGAGCAGTATGTCAAGGACGTTATGGAAGCCCTTGGTGGCGGAGATAGCCGCTTCAAGACGGAGTAAGACCCACTCCGGCAAGTAAACAAGCAATGTTGTTGCTCAAGTTCTGAGTGGCAGATTATACTGGGTAGGCAGAGATCTGCCTACCCATTTCCACATAGAGCTTTGCGTATATGTTTAGTGTTTTAAAGTTAGGAACAGCATGGCAAAATCCCAGAGCGCTCGACTTGAGCGAAAAAAGCTCCTTGGCGATCCAATTTTGATAACGACTATTGTCGTTCTTATCGCCTTCTTAACCCTTTTTATTTTGTATCCACTTGCCATTCTTATGGTTGACTCTGTAGTCTCTGATAATGGGATTACGCTTGATGTATTTACGCGCATTCTATCCATGCCTTCGTTTGACCGTGCAATTACCAATACACTCAGAGTTGGTTTTGCGGTAGGTATTTTGTCAGCACTTATTGGTCTTCTTTTTGCTTATGTTGAAGTTTACGTAAAGCTTCGTACAAAGTTTATGACAGGACTTTTCCGCGTTGTTTCTATGCTTCCTGTTGTTTCTCCGCCATTTGTTCTCTCACTTTCCATGATTATGATGTTTGGTAAGAAAGGCCTTATTACTCGAGGTCTTTTAGGAATTTTTGACAACAACATTTATGGATTCTGGGGCATTTTTATTGTTCAGACCATGTCGTTCTTCCCTGTGTGCTACATGATGCTTAAGGGCTTGCTTAAAAACATTGATCCTTCTCTTGAAGAAGCAGCACGTGACATGGGTGCAAGCCGCTGGAAAGTATTTACTAGCGTTACACTTCCTCTTATTTTGCCTGGTTTGGGCAATGCTTTCCTTGTCTCATTTATAGAATCGATTGCAGACTTTGCTAATCCAATGATTATTGGTGGTTCTTACGATACGCTGGCAACAACTATCTACCTGCAAATTACAGGTGCATACGACAAGCAGGGCGCGGCTGCTATGGCTGTTGTTCTTCTTTCAATTACTCTGCTTATGTTTGTTGTTCAGAAGTTTGTATTGGAAGCAAAGAGCACGTCTACGCTCTCCGGTAAAGCAACGCGCGCTAGGATGCTTATTACAGACAACTCTGTTCGCATTCCACTTACCATCCTTTGCGCGCTGGTAGCGCTCTTTGTTATTGGCATGTATCTCTGTGTCCCTTACGGTTCATTTGTTCGTTCCTGGGGCTCTAATTACGAGTTAACCACTAAATGGTTTGAGCAGGTATTTACCAAGTACCATGGATTACAGGCGTTTAGCGACTCGTTTATGCTCTCGCTTATTGCAGCACCAATTACCGCTTTGCTTTCAATGATTATTTCTTATCTGGTAGTAAAACGTCGTTTCCGTTTCCGTGGTTTTATCGAGGCTGTATCTATGCTTGCTATGGCAGTTCCTGGTACGGTTTTAGGCGTTGGCTATATTCGCGGTTTCTCAAGTGGTGTAATGCACACAGGATTCTTGCAAGGTCTGTATGGTACAGGACTTATTCTGATTATTGTCTTTGTAGTGCGTTCGCTTCCTACAGGAACACGTTCGGGTATCTCAGCGCTCCGACAAATTGATAAATCTATTGAAGAGTCTGCGTACGACATGGGTGCCGATAGTTTTACGGTGTTTATGACCGTTACGCTGCCATTGATTAAAGATTCGTTCTTGTCGGGTTTGGTAACGGCGTTTGTTCGTTCCATCACCGCAATCTCTGCAGTTATCCTCTTGGTCACACCAGAGTTCCTGCTCATCACCGTTCAGATTAATGAGTTTGCAGGTAAGGGTTCATACGGTATGGCCTGCGCCTTTGCAACAATCCTGATTGTTATTACCTATGGCTCGGTATTGCTTATGAATTGGGCCATCAAACACTTTGGCACCAGCCGAGCACTCAAGGAGGAGTAACACATGGCTACAGAGAAAAAGGGCGTACGCCTTGAGCACCTTTCTAAGATTTATCAGGATCAAAAAACTGGAAAAGACTTCTACGCAGTTCAAGATGCTAATATCACTATTGATCCTGGTGAGTTTGTAACATTACTTGGTCCCTCTGGCTGCGGAAAAACCACTATTCTACGCATGATTGCTGGTTTTGAAAGCCCTGATGAGGGAAAGATATTCCTTGGCGATGAGCAGATTGATGAGCTTACTCCAAACAAGCGCGATACCGCTATGGTGTTCCAGAGCTATGCGCTTCTTCCTCACTACAATATCTTTGACAACGTTGCATATGGTCTTAAGCTCCGCAAAATGGATAAGGCAGTAATTCGCGAGAAGGTCCTTCACATCCTAGATCTTGTTGGACTTGAAGGCATGGAAGAGCGCATGACTAACCAGCTCTCTGGCGGTCAACAGCAGCGTGTTGCTTTAGCACGTGCTCTGGTTATTGAGCCAAGCGTTCTTCTCTTTGACGAGCCTCTTTCAAATCTTGATGCAAAACTGCGCGTTGATATGCGCAACGAGATTCGTCGCATTCAACAGGAGGCTGGTATTACTGCTATTTACGTTACACATGACCAGTCAGAGGCAATGGCGCTTTCTGACAACATCATCATCATGAAGAAGGGTGTTGTGGATCAAGTTGGTGATCCACAGACGGTTTATTACCATCCAGCAGATGAGTTTGTTGCAGACTTTATTGGTGAGTCAAACTTTTTGCATGCAACCATTGTAGAAAAGCTTGATTCTGAGACTGCTCTTTGTCGCTTTGAGGGGCATGAGTTTGAGGTTAGCGGATGCTCTCATCTGGATAAAGGCAAGGAATGCTGTATTGTTCTTCGTCCAGAGTCGGCACGCCTTGCTGATGAAGGAACCCTTTCCTGTGAGGTGGTACTTTCTCGGTTTATGGGTCACTATCAGAACTATCATGTTATGGTCGGAGACACACTCATTAAAATTACGGACTTCAACCCTCGCACACATAAGGTTTATAACGTTGGAGACCACGCTTTTGTTGATTTCACTAAAGACGAGGTTCACGTTTTATAGGTGTTTAAGTCAAAGCATTAAAATAGCGAGAAGATCAGTTGGTCTTCTCGCTTTTTTGTTAAATGGTTGATTTAAGCCAATTTAATCGGCAAGTTAGCAGTTTGTGCTCGGGTTTGAGCGAGGGATCTTTAATCTTTTCAAGAAGCATCTTGCAAGCGGTATAGCCTTCTTCATAAACAGGCTCAACGATAGTTGAGATGCTTTTAACAGGTAAGTCAGTCCAATCAGTGTTGTTGAACCCCAGCAATCCAACTTGTTCGGGAATCGCTTTTTCATAAGTATGTAAGGCGGTATATACACTTTTAAGAGCCCACTGATTTGGCACAAACACCAGAGTTTTCTTTGATGGGAAAATGTGATTATTTAACCATTGCTTAATATTAGAGATAGATAGCGTGTTTTGTTCTACAGTCAGTCGTTCATAAGGTTTATTTGAGGCCTCTAAAGCATCAGTGAAGCCATATTCACGTTCAATCCTGGTACGGCCTTTTGGCTCTCCTCCAATAATTAAAAATTTTTCGTAGCCGTTTTCAACGCAGTAGGTTGCGGCTGAATAAACGCCATCGTAGAGGTTGCTTTTTATCCAGGAGGTATTAAAAGTAAGAAGGTCACAATCAAAATAGACAACAGGTTTTCCAACTTTAGCAATTCGCCTATCTACCGCTCTAAATTGATTGGTAGGCTGAATAAGCAGTCCATCTGCTCCAATTGAAAGCATCTTCTCAACCCAATCGGCTTCAAGGGTGGGGTCAAAGCGAGAATTGCAAATTATCGTCTGATATCCAGCTTCAAGAGCGGCATCTTCAATGCCGTTAGTCATTTGAGCGGCCCAAGCATTAGTATTGTCCAAAATTAGAACAGCAATAATTCCAGAGCTCTTTTTTACCATTGCTTGAGCTTGAGCACTTGGGATATATCCTGTATTTTCGATTGCCTTTTTGATGCGTTGCTTAGTTGCTTCGGACATTTTTTCAAAGTGTCCGTTGAGGTAGTTTGAAACGGTGGCAATGGAAACATTTGCTAATTTTGCAAGGTCAATAATGGTTGTCTTAGGCATTGGCACTCATTTCACCGAAATTTTTACAATTTACTTGCAAAATACCAACGTTAGTGAGTCTGCAGGATTTCGCGTTGGTTAAACGTTTAACAAAATTCATCATAACACAAGGTAGATTAGACGTTTACCGAAATCTTCTTTCAAAAAAGATTGAAACAATGCAAAGTATGAGTTGGAAACGTACGTCGTAAAAGGCGTGCTCGTGCGCCCCGTTTAGGGGCTCACAACTTACTTTGCGAGAGGACATAACCATGAACGTCGTTGCTGTATGTGCTTGCACGGTTGGAATTGCTCATACCTGGATGGCAAAAGAGGCTATCGAGAAAGAATGTGAACGTCGCGGCTATGAATACAAAGTTGAAGCTCAAGGCGGTTATGGTATTGAGAATGAGCTTGAGCAAGACGAAATTGACGCCGCTGACGTTGTTCTTCTCGCCATTGCAATTGGTATTGAGGGCGACGAGCGTTTTGATGAAAAACGCGATGAAGGTCGCGTTCTTACACTGGACCCATCGCTGGCCATTGCAGATCCAGCAAAAGTTATTGATCAGGTAGTTGCGCTGGCTGAGTAGCAAGCGCGCAAGTGATAATGCAAGGAAGAAGAGAGGAGAAACCCATGGCAGAGGAAAAGAGTCCCTCAGTTTTGGGCAAGGTTGGAAAAGACCTTCTAAAGGCGTTTAACACTGGTGTTTCGTACTTTATTCCTATTGTCGTAGTTGGCGGAGTCTTCTTGGCTTTCTCGCTTGCTACAGGTACAGCAGGAAAAGACGGAATTGAAGTTACTAATCCTTTGATGCAGAGCCTCAACCTTATTGGTATGGCCGGCATTAAGATGATGATTCCTGTCCTTGCTGCTTACATTGCCTATTCTTTGGGCGGAAAGCCTGCTCTGGCGCCTGGCTTTGTCCTTGGTTACCTGGCAAGCAATCCTGTTCCTGTAGGCGAGGTTCAGGTTTCTACTGGCTTCTTGGGCGCAATGGTCCTTGGCGTTGCAGCTGGCTATCTTGTCCAGTGGATGAAGAGCTGGAAGGTCAACAGCACCATTCGTACCATCATGCCAATTCTGATCATCCCAAGCTTGTCTTCGCTGGCTCTTGGCATGCTCTATATCTACGTTTTAGCAGCTCCACTTGGCGCATTCATGGACTGGCTGACAAGCCTGCTTTCAAGTCTTCAGGGTGGTTCCGCAGTTGTACTCGGCATTGTGATTGGCCTTATGACTGCGTTTGATATGGGTGGCCCAGTTAATAAGACTGCTTCTACCTTCACCATGGCTCTTATGACCGCAGGTGTTTATGGTCCTAACGGTGCGTTCCGTGTTGCAGTTGCTATTCCTCCACTGGTCTGCGGTGTTGCATCTCTTATTGCTCGCAGCAAGTTTGACGATACTGATAGGCAGATGGGTATCTCCGCAGTCTTCATGGGACTCATTGGTATTACTGAGGGCGCAATTCCATTTGCAGTTAAGGACCTTGCACACACCTTGCCTGCAATCATGATTGGTTCTGCAGTTGGTGCTGGTCTTGCTGCCTGGCATGGTATTGAGTGCTTTGTTCCTCACGGCGGCATGATTGTTGCTGCAGCTACAAATAATATTGCCCTCTATACCCTTGATATGGCAATTGGTGTTGCAGTAGGTGTTGCAATCCTTGTTCTTACCAAGCCAAAGCTTGAGGACAACAAGTAACACACGTTGAGAAACGTATGTACCTTTGGGTCTTAGACCTTAACAATTGAAGTTAAAAGGAGAGGGGCGTAGGGATTCAACCCCACGCCCTTCCTATTACCAAGAAATACTCTTGGGAAGGGGTAATTATGGAAAAGCTACCAATCAAAAAAGCTGTTGAAGGGTTGCTTAAACTTCAGGACACAGGAAGGTCCGCCACGCTTTTAGGAATTGGACCAATGTCGCCCAACTTGCTTCAGGCAGCTTTTGAACTTGGTAGAGATTGCGATTTTCCTCTAATGTTCATTGCATCTCGAAACCAGGTAGACCTTGACGAGCTTGGTGGAGGATACGTAAACGCTTGGGATCAGAAGCGCTTCTCGGAAGATATTGCTGAAGCAGCTCAGAAGGTTGGTTTTGACGGTCTGTATTATCTTTGCCGTGACCACGGTGGTCCTTGGCAGCGCGACGAGGAGCGCAATGCTCACCTTCCAGAAGATGAGGCCATGGAGCTTGCTAAGAAGTCTTATCTTGCCGACATGCTTAATGGCTTTGACCTGCTGATGATTGATCCAACCAAGGATCCCTTTGAGATTGGTAAGGTCATTCCGCTAGATGTGGTTCTTCGTCGTACGGTTGATTTGATTGAGTGGTGCGAGAAGGAACGTGTTTCTCGCGGTTTTCCCGAGATTGGCTATGAAGTTGGTACCGAGGAAACAAACGGTGGCTTGACCTCAACCGATAAATACCACACCTTTATTGAGCAGCTTAAGAGTGAGCTGACTGCCAAGGGTCTGCCTATGCCAACTTTTATTGTGGGACAGACGGGAACGCTCACCCGTCTTACTGAGCAGGTTGGCCATTACGATTTTGAGGCTGCATTTAGCTTGTCTAAGATGGCCAAGAGCTACGGCGTTGGTCTTAAGGAGCACAATGCAGACTATCTTGACGACGTAACACTACTTGAACACACTCCAGCAAACGTTACCGCTTCAAACGTAGCTCCACAATATGGAACGGAAGAGACTCGTGCATATCTGAAACTTTGCGATGTTGAAGATCTTTTGGTTAAAGAAGGTCTATTGAAGTCGGATGAAGTTTCTGGCTTGAGGAATACCCTGTTAGTAAAGGCAATTGAGACTGAACGCTGGCGTAAGTGGATGGTAGGTGATCAAGTTAATCTGACCGTTGAGCAGATTCTTGCTGATCACAAACTCTCACTAGATATTCTTGATATTTCCGGTCACTATGCGTTCAATGATGACGAGGTCAAAGCTGCAACTGAGCACCTGTATAAGAACCTTGCCCAGTTCAATATTGATGGTCAGCGCTTTGTGGTTGATCACATTAAGCGCCCTCTTCGCCAGTACGTTGAATGCTACAGGCTTGAAGGAGTTACCACGCGTATTCGCGAGGCGCTGGCAGAGTAGGTGTGTGTGCCACAGGCATAATGTTTAACCGCTCAATTTTGAACAGATGACAAACCTAAGAGGTCGGAAGTCTTTTGCTTTCGACCTCTTTTCCTATGCGTTGTATCATAGAGCCAGGGTTTATTGAGATAACACAAAGGAGCGGCATGTCTGAAAACGACGAACGCAAGGATGGAGTTTCTCCTGAGCTTGATATGCTCTCAACCGAGCTGCTTGGAGACGCGTTTGACCTGCTTGCAGATGGACAATCGCTTAACGTTTTGCTTGTAGTTGAGGATGCATTAGGGACTGTTGCAAGTTATGAGTTCTCTGATGACGGTCCAGAAGAGCTACTTGAAGGCGCCCACAAGCGCGTGCTTGACCTGGTCAGACAGAAGGGCAATAAAGAAGCAGGGCTTGAAGAACCTGTGCGCTATGCGCTTGTGTACGAGGGGGCCATTCAACTACTCAAAGATGGTGGTTATGAAGATGCTGTACTCCTTGAGTTTGGCGAGAAGGGCTACAAGAGTTTCTCGGCATATTCTTTAATTCACGGAAAAGGTCAAGGCGACCAGTTTGTATGGTCCGATCCTGCCCCGGCAGGGGAGCTTGAGCCACTTCTGTAATGAAAAAGCTGCGTTCATTGAATTTTCTGGGCACAATAGGAACGTAATTGCACTAAAGTTCTAAAGCTGATAAAAATTGGACTTGAAACATTCAAGTTTAAGTACGAACCTTCGAGAGATAGAGATTTATGCGTCAAGACAATATCAGAAATATTGCTATCATCGCCCACGTTGACCACGGCAAAACCACCATGGTTGACCAGATGCTCAAGGCAACCGATGCATTCCACGAGAACCAGCAGGTTCAAGAAAGAATCCTGGACTCTAATGATCAGGAGCGTGAACGCGGAATTACTATTCTGGCAAAAAACATCTCTATTGAGTATAAGGGCGTTAAGATTAACGTCATTGATACCCCTGGCCACGCTGATTTTGGCGGCGAGGTAGAGCGTGTTTTGAAGATGGCTGACGGTGCACTTCTTTTGGTTGACGCCGCTGAGGGCCCTATGCCACAGACTCGTTTTGTTTTGCGTCACGCTATCGACGCAGGCCTTTCTATCATGATGGTTGTTAATAAGATTGACCGCGATGGAGCTCGTCCAGAGGCCGTTGTCAACGATTCTCTTGATCTTATGATGGACCTTGGCGCAACCGATGAACAGCTTGAGTTTACTATGGAGCACGTTGTCTTTGCTTCTGGTGTTAACGGTTACGCCCGCCTTGATCCAAATGATGGTAATGACAACATGTTCCCTCTTCTCGATATGATTATTGATGGCCTTCCAGCTCCAGATGTTGATATCGATGGTCCTCTTGCTATGCAGTGCGTTACTATTGACCATTCCGACTACTTGGGTCGTATTGGTATTGGCCGTGTATATTCTGGAACTGTTCATACAGGCGATAAGATTCTTGTTGTCAAAAACGATGGTTCTCGTGCTATGAGTCAGGTCAAGCAGCTGTTCACTTTTGACTACCTGGGTCGTAAGGAGTGCAGCGAAGTTGACGCAGGCGATATCGCAGCAATTGTTGGCGTTGATAAAACTGATATTGGTGACGTTTACACTGATCCAGAGAACCCTGTTGAGCTTGATCCAATTGAGATTGACCCACCAACCCTTTCCATTATTTTTGAGCCTTCTACCTCGCCACTTGTTGGCCGTGAGGGGGACATTGTTGGTGGTCGTCAGCTCAAAGAGCGCCTTATGACAGAGCGCGAGAATAACGTCACCATGCGCATTGAGGAGCTCCCTGATAAGACAGGTATTGAGGTTTCTGGCCGTGGTATTTTGCACCTCTCTGTTCTTATGGAGAGCATGCGACGTGAAGGTTTTGAATTCCAGGTTGGTCGTCCTCGTGTTTTGTTCAAGAAGGACGCCCAGGGCCACACGCTTGAGCCTATTGAGCAGGCCGTTGTTGAGTGTAATCCAGAGTACGCCGGCAAGGTTATTGAGGTCTTTGGCAACGTCGGCGGAACCATGTCTATCATGGACACTGGTGAGACTCAGACACACCTTGAGTTTAAGATTCCAACTCGCGGCATCATGGGTCTTAAGACGCGTATCATGAATGTCACCCACGGCGATGCCGTCTTCTACCACACCTTCCTTGAGTACGGTCCTTTTGCAGGTGATATTGGCAGTCGTCAGAATGGCGCTATGATTTCTATGTCTACCGAGAAGGCCGTAGCTTATGCGCTTGGCACCCTTCAAGAGCGCGGTCAGCTCTTTGTTTCTCCAGGTGTTGAGTGCTACGAGGGTATGTTAGTTGGCGAGCGTTCAAGGCCAGGTGACATGGTTGTTAACATTGCGCGCACTAAGTCTTTGGGCAACCAGAGGTCTTCAACTGCGGACATTTCAGTTCAGTTGACCCCTCCGCGTCTGTTTACGCTAGAAGAAGCTCTAGAGTACATCATGGATGACGAGCTTGTTGAGATTACTCCACTTAACATTCGCATGCGTAAGCGCATTCTTTCCGAGACCGAGCGCCGTAAGTGGGCGGTTCGTAACGGTATGGTCAAGAAGTAACATCGTCGTTTATAGATTGCTAATCTGGCGAGAAAAACTTGCAGTTGCAAGGATTTCTCGCCAGTTTTGTTTTAGATGAATTTTAAATAAAGACCAGGTAAATAGCGTTTTGAAAATTATGAAAAATTGCCTGTTATGAAGCTGGTTATTTTGATGAGATGTTGTGTTCAGGTTGCTTGCCTGGTTTGCGTGCTTTGCGACGTAGCTTATTGACACTGCGCATTACGTGTGGCGTGAGGTCAATGTCAGCAGGTGAAAGCACATTGAATTTAAGAGACCAGCGTCTTAAACCGACAGTAATTGCAACACAGACAACAGCCGCCCAAATTTTGGTGACTCCTACATAAGAGACAAGCGCCCAATATGAAGTAGCACCAGCAACTGCACAAAACGCGTAAAGATTGCTTCGCTGGAAAATACGAGGGATATCGCCAAGAAAAACATCGCGAAGCATGCCGCCACCAACACCTGTGATGCTTCCCATTAGAATGACCGAGAAGGGAAGTAGGTGATATACCAAGGCTTTGTCAGTACCAACAACAGCAAAGAGGCCAACGGAGATAATGTCAGTCCATTCAAGCATACGCGGGAATCGATCAAGTGGCTCGGGGAACATAAACAACAAAACGGCGGTAAAAACTGCTGCTGGAATGGCGTATGGCGAGTTGAGCATGTAGACGCCACCTTGTTGCATCATGGTGTCCCTGATTAGCCCGCCGCCCAAGCCGCCTAAAAGGCCAAGACCCACAAAGCCCACAAGGTCCAAGTGGCGATCTCGCGCGACCAAAATTCCTGAAATTGCACCAATAATTACCGTTAGAAGGTCTAGCCAGTAGGGGATACTCACAGAAATTGCATCTATACCATAAGGCGAGAAAAACGGTGGCATCCATACCTCCTACTGGTGTTTTTACTTTTTATTAGTATGACAATACTACACATGTATTAAAATACACAGAACTTCTCGCCCTATATTGGTGAGAAATCCGTTATACTGACCGATGCGGTTTTATATGGAGAGTTGTCCGAGTGGCCGAAGGAGCACGATTGGAAATCGTGTAGGCGTCTAAAGCGTCTCCAGGGTTCAAATCCCTGACTCTCCGCCAGAATTTTCACGGCGCCTACGGGCGCCGTTTCACCCTTCGGAGGGGTGGCAGAGTGGTTGAATGCGGCGGTCTCGAAAACCGTTTACCCCTTTTAGGGGTACGAGGGTTCGAATCCCTCCTCCTCCGCCATTTAATATTTTGATTTGATTAAATGCCACTAATACAGATATATTTATTTATTGTTTTTATATAGAATGCTTTAGGATAGTAATTCGATGTCATCTTTTTGACACGAGGGGAGAATTAAATGGCTGTTTCAGCAGATGAATTGAATGGCTACAGGCGCGACCGCTATTTTGCACGCTCCTGGGCACTTTTGACCATGGAAAAGGGTTGGTGGAAGCCTGTTCTTATCATGGCTCTATTTGGCCTTATCCCAATTGTCGGAATTCTTGCACTTGTTGGATATGCACTTGAGACTGCGCGCGTGACTGCATGGGGTATTAACGCTGGTCCAAAGCAGAAGGACCTTAAGTTTGGCACTTACATTGCAACTGGTTTCAAGGCGGCCGTAATTGCACTTGCATTTGGTTTGGCATACAGCATTACGTTCACAATTCTTGCTTTTATCCCAGTAGTTAATCTGATTCTTATTCCTTTGTTTATCGTTGTAGCATTTGTTTATCCATTGCTTATCAATGTTGTTCAGGTTCGTGCAGCAGTTTATGGACGTATCTCTGCTGGTTTTGCTTTTAAAAATATCTTTGAGATGATTAAGCATGACGTAGGCGGCTTGTTCCGTATTTTTGGTATGGGCATTGTGCTTGCCATTGTTACCTCTCTTATTATGGGTATCATTGGCGGCAGCGCTGCAATTAGCATGATTGTAAACGTTGTCACTCAGGCTATAACTATTGCAAAAACTCAGCATATTACTAGTGAGAGCCAGCTAATTGTTATCATGGTTGCTCTTCTTGCACGTGGTGTCCTTCAGATGGGACCAATCTTCCTTGCTATTGGCTATATTGGTCACGTGCTAGGCCTTATCGTTATGCTTCTTATGCAGAACGCAATTGCCCTTTGGATGCGTCAGTATAATGTTTCTGCATGGGGACAGAGCAGCGATCCACTGCCACCATTTATTAATGATCCTCGCGATGGCGCAGCTGCTGCTTATTCAGCTCCATCGCCTGCTGCACCAGCAACCTCTGCTTCACCAGCTGCAACCGCCGCTCCAGCTGCGACTGCTGCTCCTGCAGTAGCGCCTGTCGCTGCTCCTGTTACAGCACCAGCAACAACAGTTGCTCCAGTTGCACCAGCAGCTCCAGTAGCACCTGCGGCTCCAGCTGAGCCCGTAGCAGCTCCAGCTCCAACAGTTCCCGCAGCTCCTGCTGCCCCAGTAGCTCCAGCAGCACCAGCAGCACCAGCAGCACCCGCCGCTCCTACTGCTCCAGCAGCACCAGCAGCACCAACTGCTCCTGCTACACCAGCAGCTCCAGCATCGCCTGCCACCCCAGTTGCACCAGCTGCTCCTGCCGCTCCAGTTGCACCTGTTGCACCAGCAACACCTGTGGCTCCAGAGGCACCTGTTGCTCCCGCAGCTCCAGAGCCTGCGCCAGCTTCAACCATTGTTGTTGAGCCGGTTATTCCAGTAACTCCAGAGACCCCTGAAGCACCAGCTGCTCCAGAAGACGCATCAACTCAGAATCCTGAGGAACCTGCAGCTCAATAATAGAGAGCACATATAAAAGAAACGACCATCATGCAGATTATGTGATGGTCGTTTTTTCTTTTTTAATCCCATATTTTTAAATTGTGTCTTTAACCATTCCTAAGAAAGATTCGCGTCAGATTTCTGCAAGATCAGAGACAAAATGTCGACAAATTATCAAATTAAGCTTTATATGTGGACTGCATGTGAGAAAATTTGTGGGCTAGTTTCGTAATTGAGCATTTATGTGGTATGATGCTTGGTCGAACTTTCCTGCTTCGGGTGCACCTTCACTTCCCGAAGCCATTAGCCCAGAGGAGGTGACAATATGAAGGCCTATGAACTGCTGTTTTTTGTTGATCCAGCTTCCACAGAGGAAGTCCGCGCTGGCGTAATGAAGCGTATTGACGTTGCTATCACCGCTGACGGCGGAGTAGTCGACAGCGTCGAGGATTGGGGTAAGCGAAAGCTTGCTTTTGAGATCGACGACCTTACTGAGGGTGACTATACCCTCATCAATTTCCATGCAGATCCAACGCAGATTGCAGAGCTCGATCGAGTTCTGCGAATCAACGATGCTGTTAAGCGTCATATGATTGTGCGTCGAGTCGATAAGGACTAAGTCCTTGTAATGGAAAAGTGGAATTATTCCACGATGAGAGGTAGTGAGATTAATGAGTATTAACAGGGTTAACATTTCGGGCAACCTGACCCGTGACCCGGAGCTTCGCTCCACAGCAGGCGGTACCCAAATCCTGTCCTTCGGCGTTGCGGTTAATGATCGTCGTAGGAATCAGCAGACTGGTGAGTGGGAAGATGTTCCTAACTTTATTGACTGCGTAGTGTTTGGTCAGCGTGCTGAAGCACTTTCCCGCTTCCTCTCCAAGGGTTCGAAGGTTGCTATTGAAGGCAAACTTCGTTTTAGCTCCTGGGAGACGAAGGAAGGACAGCGTCGCAGCAAGCTTGAGGTTGTTGTCGATGAGGTTGAGTTCCTTTCTAGGAATCAGCAGGGTGGAGCACCTATGTCACAAGGCGCACCATCTTATGCAGCTCCAACTCCACAGGCACCCGCTCCCGTTCCGGCTCCGCCAGACGAGGAGTTCTACGATGCTGATATTCCGTTTTAAACATTAGACAGCAGCACAGTTGTTACTGTCATCTGAAAGGTAAAAGACATGGCTCAGCAGAAACAAGATTTTCAGCGCCAGCCGCGTCGCAAGTATTGCCAGTTCTGCAAGGAGGAGACTGAGTTCATCGACTACAAAGATACTCAGCTTCTTCGCAAGTATATGACCGACCGTGGCAAGATTAAGCCTCGTCGTGTCACTGGCACCTGCACGCAGCACCAGCACGACATTGCACTTGCTATCAAGCGCGCACGCGAGATGGCACTTCTGCCCTACACCGTCCCTGTGGTTTCCAGCCGCGGTGGCCGTAGTCGCGGATAACCTATCTGTTCTTCAGGTAAAGTTGGTTAGCAATGGATAGACCGGATTCAAACATTCCCCAGGTACCCGAAGGGTATTCTCGCCCAGAGAGTAGCTCGCAGAATTTTGCCGGTCCAAGTAACCAAAACGGAGGCAAGCCGCGTCTGTTTGAGGCTCCAACTTATAAGCAAGGCTTTATGCTTTGCGTTATTGGTGGGGTTATTACTGGGTTCCTTTCTTTTATTGGAGCCGCTCTGGTTGCTTATGGCATGGTAATTGCTGTCTATTGCAAAAAGGGGCACGGATGGTTTGGTCCCGCTATCACTTCGGTGCTTATTACGGGTGTGGTAGCTTATTTTCTTTCGGGACCAACAGAGGCGGCAACTTCGGTTACTGCTTGTGCACTTGCTCTTGGAGTTGGCTACGCTTTTGCAACAGAGAAGCTCACCGTTGGTGTTGGATCTCTTCTTGTGGGAGCAACAGCTTTGGCGCTTCTGGGGTACGATGCGTTCTTTGCTACAATTGCAGGAACAACTCTGCCCGAGCTTGCTCAGAACGTATTTAATCAATACGCTTCACAGGTCTCAAGTGCTTCTCCAGAGATCCAAGAGGGTCTTTCAACTGCAAGGTCACTCTTTATGCTCTTTTGGCCAACCAGCTATACCGGTATGGCGCTTTTATATTTTGTAATTGCGCGTTTTGGAGCTCGAACAGTGTATAAAGCGCTGACAAGAGACCCACAGAAATTGCCACAGTTCCAGCTAATGGATGTTCCCTTTTGGATGTGCGCTCTTACGGTGGCCAACTTGTTTGTGTATGCACTTTCAAGCACTATTTTGCCTGCACAAGATATACTTCAGCTCATTACGCTGAATGTATTTATGGCCCTTAGAGTTGTTTTTGCTCTTCAAGGCCTCGCAGTGCTCACGTGGTTTGTGCGCGAGAAACACTTCTCACCAGCACTTTCTTTGTCACTGTTTGTATTGGCAGGCATGTTAGAAGTTCAGTTAGGCGTTATGGCTCTTGTAGGACTTATTGACGCCTGGGCAAATTTTCGAAAACTTGATCGCTCAGGAAGTCAGGGTTCAGAGCCTACGATAAACAACAACTAGTCGATACTATCGACTCATCAAAGGAGTTTCCCATGAAAGTTATTCTCTTGGGCGAGCTTCGCGGTAAGGGCGGCGAAGGCGACATTGTAGATGTCGCACAGGGTTATGCGGAGAACTTCCTGTTCCCCAACAAGATTGCCCAGCCTGCTACACCGGGTAACATCAAGCAGCTTGAGGAGCGTCGTCACAATATCGCTAAGCGCGAAGAGCAGCGTATTGCTGACGCAAATGCTACCAAGGCAGCTCTTGATGGCAAGCTCGTAACCGTTGACGCTCGTATCGGTGAGGAAGGCCAGCTCTTTGGTTCCGTCACCACTGCTCAGATTGCTGATGCAATAGAAGCACAGCTCAACGTCACTGTTGACCGTAAGCGCATTGCTCGCAGCGCTGCTATCAAGACCGCTGGTCGCCACAATGTCACCATTGAGCTTTATCGTGACATTGCCGCTACCGTTGCTGTTCTTGTTGGCAAGGACGATACTGCTCCTGCAGAGGAGGAGACCGAGGAGACCGTTGCTGAGGCAACTGTCGAGGTTGAGGTTGAGTCCGCTGAGTAGTTTTATGCATGCATAAAACACTGCGCTCCTGCATTTTTTGGTGGTTTATACAATTTCTATAGTTTTCTACAGATTTGTAAGCTTTTATAGAGAGCTCGGTCATCTGAAAAGAATGGAATGTTTGTTCGAACCACCCCTTTGTGAAACATAACAAAGGGGTGGTCTTTTTATGTGTAGACGGAACGGTATAATTTTTTCCACTCTACCTGCGGTTATTCATAATGTTATGTAAAACATATTCACTTAACCTGCGGAATTGTAATTTGATTTGTATATTCGCAGATAAGCAATTGTGTAGAAAATACTACGTGTCGAAAAAAGTCAAAAAAATGTTGAAAACGTTGAAAACTCAAGGAAATCCCGCTCAGGGTATGCGAGTTTTGGAAAATCGTGTTGAAGACTTATTTTTTAAAATTTTGCAAGTCAAAATGACTCTTTATTTTTTTGAAAAGTACACTACTATTCAGATTCATTCCCAAAAACATGATTGGAAAAGACGATGGCACAAGACTCGTTTGAGATGAATCCTACGCAATTGACAGCCCTAGAGAATGCTTCTATGCCACAAGATTCTGATGCTGAGTTTTCCATTCTTTCTGCAATGATTCTCTCGGAAGAGATTCGAGGAGAATGCCTTATTAGGCTTTCTTCCGAGGATTTCTATATTCCGTCTAATCAAATTATTTTTGAAGCAATTAAGTCGCTGTTTGATAACAATAAGCCCGTAGATGTAATTTCGCTTGCTGATCATCTTAAAAGTAATGGTAAGTTTGAGCGTGCTGGTGGAGCTGTTCGTTTAGCCGAGCTTGGTAATAACCCGCTAGCTATGGTTGGCTGGGAAAACCACGCTGTTATGTTGCACCGTGATACCACGCTCAGAAAGATGATTAGCGCTTCTGCAAAGATCTCTGCTTTGGCCTACAATGCCCCAGAAGATACAAAACAAGTTGTTGACCAGGCAGAAAAGCTCATTTTTGACGTAACCAACAGAGATGTTCAGCAGTCCGAGCAGAACATCGAAGATATCATGACCGATCTGTTTGATGAGCTTCAGCAAAATGTTGGAAAAGATGCTGCTGAGCTGGGTGTTCAAACTGGATTTGCAACTCTTGATAATCTTTTCCAAGGCCTTCGTCCTGGTCAGATGGTTGTTATTGGCGCTCGTCCTGGTGTTGGTAAGACTTCTTTTGCTCTTAGTATGGCTTACAACGCTGCGGTTTCCGGTGCAACTGTTGCGCTCTTCTCGCTAGAGATGAGCAAAATTGAGATTGCGCAGAGGCTCTTGGCTTCTGAGTCAAAGGTTGATTTGCAGACTATCCGCTCTTCCAACATCAGAAATGAGCAGTGGCCTACCCTTCTGGAGGCAGCAGAGCGTATTTCTCGCCTTAAAATCATTGTTGACGATACTCCAGGCACAACAGTCACAGAAATCCGTGCAAAAGCCCGTAGAATGCTTAATAAGGCCGAGAAAGGCGTCATTATCATTGACTATCTCCAGCTACTCTCTCCACCGGCCGAAAGGGTACGTGCAGATAGCCGTGCAACTGAGGTTTCTGAGATGTCTCGTGGCATTAAGATTATGGCAAAAGATCTTAAGGCGCCCGTTATTGCGCTTTCCCAGCTCAACCGTACGCTTGAGAACAGAAACGGCAAGCGCCCACAGCTCTCTGACCTGCGTGAGTCTGGTGCAATCGAGCAGGATGCAGATATTGTTTTGCTGCTTGACCGTTCGCTCAGTGATGAAGAAGCAGCACGTGACGATCGACCTGATAAAGACGTTACCAACATCATTGTTGCAAAGAACCGTGCTGGTGCTTTAAGAGATGTTCCTATTATGTTTATGCCAACGTCTACTAAATTTGTTGAGCTTTATCAGGGAAACAATTACTCAGAAAGCGAAGCAGCGCAGTATGCTGTAATGACGAATCCTGCACACTAATCGTTTCTTATATGTGACAAAACCTCTGCGCTTCTGTGTTTTTGCCGGTGGCATTAGATATACTTATGAAGCAACCCCTAAAGAGGTTGCAATCGTCAGGTAATGGTCGTATTTGTAGATGGCTGCGATAGGGGAGAACTTATGCCAGCTTCCGTACTTGTTGGTGCTCAGTGGGGAGACGAGGGTAAGGGTAAAGTTACCGACCTCATTTCCGGAGATTTTGACGTTGTTTGCCGTTATGCGGGCGGTGCAAATGCAGGCCACACGGTAATTGCTGGAGACACAAAGCTTGCACTTCACCAGGTGCCATCAGGCGTTATGTATGAGAACACCTATCCAGTTATTGGTAATGGTTGCATTGTTGATCCTGAGGTTCTTCTCGGCGAGATTGACATGCTGGAGAGTAAGGGTATTTCTTGCGACTTGCTGAAGATTTCTGGTAATGCTCATATTGTTATGCCTTACCACAAAGATCTTGACGGCGTTCATGAGAAGAAGCTGGGCAAGAACCTTATTGGCACTACCAAGCGTGGCGTGGGCCCAACTTACATGGACAAGATGAACCGTACTGGTCTGCGTATTCAGGACATGCTTGACGAGAAAATCTTTCGCAAGAAGCTTGAAGCTGCACTTGAATACACCAATCCAATCTTGAGTCTTGTGTATGGCCTGCCAACCTATACCGTTGACCAGATTTGTGAGACGTATCTGCCTTATGCAGACCGTATTCGTCCTTACATTGTTGAGTCTTCTCTCTTTCTTAATGAAGAGCTTGAGGCTGGAAAGAACATCCTCTTTGAGGGCGCTCAGGCAACTATGCTTGATATCGACCACGGCACCTATCCATTTGTTACTTCTTCTAATTGCACCGCTGGCGGTGCGGTAACTGGTTCTGGTGTTGGTCCAACCAACATTGATCGCGTTTTGGGTATTGCAAAGGCATACCTCACACGCGTTGGCTCTGGTCCATTCCCAACAGAGCTTTTTGACGAGACGGGCAATCTTCTTGGTGAAGTTGGTCACGAATACGGTGTAACTACTGGTCGTAAGCGTCGCTGCGGTTGGTATGATGCAGTAGTTGTTAACTACGCAGCACGTATCAATGGTCTTACTGACCTAGCAATTACAAAACTTGACGTTCTCGGTTGCCTTGATGAGATTAAGGTTTGCGTTGCTTATGAGTGCGACGGTAAGATTTATAAAACCGTTCCCGAGCATCAGAGCGTTTTCTATCATGCAAAACCTGTGTACGAGACTCTTCCTGGTTGGAAGTGCGACATTTCTAACGTTCGAAACTTCTATCAGTTGCCTCGTGAAGCTAAGGACTACATTGATTTCCTGGAACAGCTTGCTGGTGTACGCGTTTCTATCATCACTGTTGGTCCAGATCGCGAGCAGACAATCGATCGCTACTGGAGGTAACCCGTGGCGTCTTCGGACTGCTCAACTTTTGCAATAGTTTGCGATAACCCCTGTGGACTTGAAGCTTTCCAGCTTGAAGCCCTGGGGGTTTCTGTAATACCTGGAGCCCTAAGCTCTGATGTCGATCAGGTAGGCAAGTTCTATCGAGGTGTTTTTGAGTCTGGAACTCATAAGATCCTCTCGCTTCATGTGAACGCAGATTTTTCTGAATCGCTTCTTACAGCAAAAAAGGCGTGTCAGGATAATCCTGATATTTCAGAGTCAATCTGTTTGGTAGACAGTGGAAATATGCCCACCGCCATGGGAATTATGCTTGAGCGTTTAAGTGTGGCAAGAAAATCTGGAGCATCATTTGAAGCGGTTTGCGCGTATGCGCAAGAACTTGCTGAAGTAGTTGCCACAATGTATATCGCAATGAATAGGATTGTCCTACATAAAAGCAAAGGCAAACATCCTGGATTTTCGTTAAAGCGTCGACTTGAGCGTTTGCATAGGCGTATTTCAAATGATATGTATCTGTATCGTTTGGTTGGTGGAAGATGCACAGAGGTTGCTCGCTCGTCAGATTTTACTGATCTAGCTGCAAGAATTTCTCGACTTATGAGCGCTTGTTTTGTAAAGCGTGGCGAGCTTAAGTATGTAGTAATTTCAAGTGGTGTGAAGCGCATAGAAAAGCGTCTCAAAAAGCCGCTTAAAACAAATGAATATGATGCAGAATGTATTGGAGAAAGACTTGCTTCTCCCGAGTTTAAAAAACATTTGGGAGAAGGCTCTGTTGGCGTTGCTTGTATCCCAAAGGCGTTGTATCAGAAGGCTGGAGTACTTATGAATGACACCGTTGATATTTTATTGCTTGGTGCGGGTGGCCGTGAGCATGCTCTTTTGACTAAGCTACAGGAGTCATCCCGTGCAGGAAAAATTTATGTTGCTCCAGGTAATGGTGGTATGGCTGCCCAGGCAGAGATTGCTCCTGTTGATCAGAATAATCCTGATGAGGTTGTCGCTTTTGCTAAAGAAAAAGGCATTGGCCTGGTAGTTATTGGTCCTGAGGCACCTCTTGTTGTTGGTGTCGCAGACGCTGTTCGTCAGGCTGGTATTGCATGCTTTGGTCCTAATAAAAATGCAGCTCAGATGGAGGGTTCAAAGGCGTTTGCCAAGGGTGTCATGGAGCGAGCAAACGTTCCGACTGCCGCTTGGAAGTCTTTTACAGACCAGGAATCTTGTGAGGCATATGTTCGTAAGATTGGTGCCCCTGTAGTTGTTAAGGCAGATGGACTTGCCGCAGGTAAGGGTGTTATTGTTGCGACTGAGCTTGAGCAAGCTCTTGAAGGTGTTCGCGAGTGTTTCTCAGGTCATTTTGGTGATGCGGGCGCAACTGTTGTTGTCGAGGAGTTCCTTGAGGGACCAGAGTGTTCGCTGCTTGCACTAACTGATGGAACTCACGTTATTCCGCTGGCAACTGCTCAGGATCATAAGCGTGCTTACGATGACGACAAAGGTCCAAACACTGGTGGCATGGGCGTATATTCTCCTGTTCCATTTGTGACCAATGAAGAACTTTCTCAGATGAGTGCGATTGAGCAGCGCGTTGTGTATCAGCTCAAAAAAGAGGGCATCAACTATTCTGGTTGTCTTTACGGTGGATTTATGCTGACCAAGGATGGCCCCAAAGTTCTTGAGTTCAACGCTCGCTTTGGCGATCCAGAGACTCAGGTAGTCCTGCCTCGTCTTGAGGGTGACTTGGTTTCAATTTTAATGGCATGTGATAACAGCACACTTCATCATCAGCAGGTTGCTTGGTCTGATTTGGTTGCTGTTTCTGTAGTTTTGGCAAGCGCTGGATATCCTGGTTCTTACGAGAAGGGCAAGGAGATTACCGGTATTGAGGCTGCTCAACAGCTTGAAGGTGTCTCAGTTTATCATGCCGGAACTGCCCAAACTGAAGATGGAAAGATTGTTACTGCTGGCGGACGCGTGCTTAACGTTACTGCTCTTGCTCCAACTTTTGAAGAAGCTCGCGCTCGCGCATACGAGGCTTGTGATCTTATCAACTTTGAAGGCAAGCAGTTTAGGCACGATATTGGACTTAAGGCTTTTCAAAGCCGCTCAGAAAAATAGTTGAGGTTAGTGTTTATGGCAAATCAAAATGACGAGAAAAGCAATGTGCAGGATAGTGCTCGAACCAGCAATCAGAGCAGCACTCAATTCAATGACGTGTTTGATGATATACAGCCTACTGAACCTGAGATTCTTGATACTGACACGCAGATAACTCCAGAGGTATTTGATTCTGCTCGCAATGATTTACAATCGGCAGTTGATTCGCTTACCTATGATGGAGAGCGCGTTGCTGTGGATGATGCTGCCTACCATCATTCTGGTGAGCCACAAAAACGCAGTTTTGTAGCAGGAACCGAGGATGCGCGTGATGCCTTTCTGGAAGAAAAACCTCTCACTGAGGATACCGTTTGGGTTGGTCGTATTTTTGACGTAAACAGGCTTCGTGTTTCGTTACCTGATGGACGTACTGCTCTTCGTGATGTTGTGCGTCATCCTGGGGCTGTTGCAATTGTAGCGCTGACTGATGAAGGAAGAATCTGCCTGGTTCGTCAGTACCGAACTGCACTTGGCCGCGTGACAGTTGAGTTACCTGCAGGAAAGCTGGACCCAGGCGAGGATCCTCTTGATTGTGCTCACCGCGAGTTACTGGAAGAGACAGGAATGAAGGCGGGAAAGATGGCTTTTCTCACCACTACCGCCACTTCTGATGGATTTACTGATGAGCTTATTCATCTCTACATGGCAACTGAGCTGAGCTTTGAAGGCTCAAATCCAGATGCCGACGAATTTATTAACGTAGATCTTGTTCCATTATCTGAGCTGATAGATGCTGTTCTTGATGGCAAAATTGAGGACGCAAAAACTATCATTGGAGCTCTTATCTGTGATTCAATTTCACGCCGATTGCCTATGGAGTAATTACGCATGTCTAATCGTTCTTCTCGTCCTGTACCTGGTCGTTCTTTGATCTCAGCTTCTAACAGAAACGACTTTGGTAACAACGTTTCTGGCAAACATCGCAAATCGCTGTTTGCCAGTTTTCTTTCTTATTACGCTCCACAAAAACATCTGTTCATTTTGGACACTATTTGCGCCATTATTTTGGCTTGTATTGAACTCGCGTTCCCTCAGATTCTGCGATCGCTCACAAAAGGGCTGTTTACACAGGGTAAAGATGTCATTTTAGCCAGCCTTGGATTTATTACCGTTGGCCTTGTTGTTATGTACTTTGTTCACTTTCTGTGCCGCTACTTTGTCATTAGCTGGGGACACATCATGGGTGCGCGCATGGAAAGTAAAATGCGAGAAGACCTTTTTGACGCATACGAGCGCATGAGTTTCTCGTATTATGACCGACACAAGACGGGTGACCTGATGAGTCGTCTGGTATCCGACTTGTTTGATATTTCTGAAACAGCACACCATGGTCCTGAGTACCTAATTATCGGCTTGCTTGAGATCGCTGGTTCTTTTGTTATCCTGGCTTTTATTAACGTGCCTCTTACGCTGGTGCTTGCTGGAATTGCCGCTGTTCTCGTGGTGTTCAATTTCTTTGCCAATATGCATATGCGTGGAATCTTTAAAGAGAACCGCATGCGTATTTCTGATGTGAATACTCAGTTAGAGGACTCGCTTTCTGGCATTCGTGTGGTTAAAGGCTTTGCGGCAGAAGACCACGAGCGTAAGAAATTTAGAGCAAGCAATTCGGCGTACTTAGACTCCAAGGCCAACATGTACCAAGCTATGGGTAAGTACCAAGCTGCTATTTCGGGCATGATGGGTGTTTTGAATACTGTTGTGTTGGTTTTGGGCGGTTGGATGATTGCTCAGGGTCAGATGCAAGCGATTGATTTGGCCACCTACGCGCTTTACATTTCATTGTTTACTACGCCAATCATGAATATTTTGAACTTTACCGAGACGTTCCAGAAAGGACTTGCTGGCTTCAAGCGTTTCATGGAAATTCTTAAAACCCAGCCGGATATTCAAGACGCACCTGCTGCCAAGGATATTCAGATTTCAGCTGGAGAAATCATCTACCAAGACGTTCATTTCTCTTACGACAATGCTGAAGATGTTATTGACGGTTTAAATCTTCATATTGAGAGCGGAAAAACCGTTGCTTTGGTTGGTCCTTCAGGTGGAGGCAAGTCAACTACCTGTGCTTTATTGCCACGCTTCTACGATGTCACAAGCGGAAGAATCACTATTGACGGTCAGGATATTCGTTCCGTTACACAGCACAGTTTGCGTTCGGCCATTGGTATGGTTCAACAAGACGTGTATCTCTTTGATGGCACCATCGCTGAAAACATTGCATATGGTTGTCCTGAAGCTTCTGCAGAAGCCATTGCGCTAGCAGCCAAACGAGCAAACATTGCAGAGTTTATCGAGTCGTTGCCAGACGGATATGACACGCAGGTAGGACAGCGTGGAACAAGGCTTTCTGGTGGACAGAAGCAGCGCATTTCTATTGCACGTGTATTTCTGAAGAATCCTCCGTTGCTCATTTTGGACGAAGCAACTTCTGCTTTGGATAACGAATCCGAGCGCGCAGTTCAGGAATCTCTTTCCGAATTGGCAAAGAACAGGACTACGCTGGTCATTGCCCACCGTCTCTCAACAATTATGGGTGCTGATGAAATTATCACTATTGATCATGGTCGTGCAGTTGAGCGTGGAACCCACAATGAGCTGCTAGAAAAAGGTGGAATTTACGCTCATTACTATCAAATGCAGTTTGGTGGTGCGCCAAATCCTACAAGGCGGTAAAATAAAATATTAAGTGCTTTGCGAAATTCTTTTGCTACAGCAATCGTTTTTCTCGCGATGTACTTGATTGAAGTTTATGATTTATAGTTTGCAATTTGCGAGTTGCAACTAGCAGCTTGTAATCAAAGTCGAGAGTCAACGCTTCAAAAGCCCTGAAAGCGTGTCTATGCAGGTTGAATGAGAGAGCTACATGGCTAAAGATGATGCAGAACGTTCAAGCTTCGCGCGTCGCCAGAAGGGTGCGCTTGACGCTGACGCAGCTGAAGAGTTGTTTACCAAGGTAGACGAGACAGGTCACCCTAATGAGGAACGTGCAGCTTTAGAACGTACTCGCAGGCAGGGTGGAGCTGCAGCGGTAGACGTTGACCCTCTTTCGGGATCCGATCCTTCAGGCTCAAATATCGAGAAGGTCATTACAAAAACAGCAGTTCTTTTTGTCCTAATTTTCCTGATAATTGTTGTTTTAATGCAGGTGTCTTGTGGTGTTATTCGCCGAGCTAACACAGCAAATCTAACTGAGTCGGTTACGGTGCGAACTGTTGCGTCTGCATTGCGTGGTGGTGTTGAGTGGGGCAATGGATTTACGCAATTCCCTGAGGATTTCTCGGTTCAGGAAGCTGATGAGAACACCGGGCGCGTTGAGGTAACGGTTACTGATACCACTTCAAAAGACGTGCTTGAATGTTACGCGGGATCTAGTGTCCAGGCTCAGGCATTTGCCATTAATGCACTGCTCAACCCGCGAATTAATACGGTTGTTTATCATGTCAGCGTTCATCGAAATGATCAAGGTGAGCTGCAGAAGTCTCAGCTCTTTGGATTTCTTAAACCGGGCGGAGATGCAACACCTATCTTTACCTTTACATTCTCAAAGACGCAGTCTTCTGATGGTGTAAACATTACCATGGTTATTACCGGTGCAAACAACACGATTCAAGAAGAGTTACGCGATCAGATTGCTACATCATTTACGCCAGTTCGTGTTCTGGGCGGAATTGTTGGTGGCGATTCTTCGTCGAAGAACAACTCAACAACTGGTACCACAAGTACTAACGGTACAAGTGGTACTAACGGAAACGCAACAAATACAAATGGCACTTCAAACACTACGTCAAGTGGCAAATAACCTATAGCAACAGCAAATTAGAATGGGTGCCCACTTAAAAAGAGGACACCCATGTTTTAAAAGACAGTAGTTGCGGCTAAATCCGTATTAGAACGCAAAATAATGTAGCGATTTAGCGTCGATACTCTACTCTTGCAGAAGCTGAGTAATCAGGCCAAGCTTTGTTTCAAACGAAACACCGCGAAGCTCAAAGTTTGGCTGCTCACGAGTAATCTCCATGGACTCGCAGACAAACTCACCAGCAAACTCAACAGCGTCAGCAATTTCCTGACCACACATAACTGCAGCTAAAAGTGCAGAAGCAAACAGATCGCCGGTTCCGTGCAGCATGTATGGTAGAAGCTCAGAAACAATCTCCCCGCGCTCAGACTCGGTAGCAACAAAGTTGCGGATGAGGTTATCATTGCGAACAATACCCTTAAGAACAACACATTTTGCACCCATTTTGAGTAACGCGTCGAGTAGCTCATTTACTTGCTCGTCAGTTAAATCCTGACCAGCGTAAGGAATACCAGTTAGAATCGAAGCTTCAGTAAGGTTTGGCGTCAGAATGTCGGCGCCGTTTACCAGGGATTTCATTGCGTCACAAAGCTCTTGCGTATAGGTTGGATACATCTTGCCGCCATCGCCCATAACTGGATCAACAATGCGAAGTGCCTTTGGATGTTCCTGATACAAACGCTGAATACTCGCAACCTGCTCTGCAGCGCCAAGGAAGCCAGAATAAATGGCGTCCAGGTCAATGCCCTCTTCTTGCCATGCATCAAGGTAATCCTCGAGCATGTTGGTAGTGTCATGCATGTAGAACGTAGGGAACTTGGTGTGTGCCGAGAAAAGAGATGTAGGCACTGGACAAACGTCACATCCCGCTGCAGAAAGCACCGGAATAGCTATACCAAGTGAGCATTTTCCGTATCCACAGAGATCATGCACTGCGGCAATACGAGGGATGTACGAGTTTTCTCGCTGGTACAGAACAGAGTTGGTTTCATTCATTACAGTTTCCTTTCACGTGGACTGATGGACCAACGTTCTAGAAAATCATACTCTATACTGTGAGGTAAATAATTGGCGTATTCGTCTATTTTAAGAGACGTAACAAAGGAGCAGAAATGGCAGATCAGCCTGTTGTCGGTATCATCATGGGATCAAAGAGTGACCTTGCAACTATGGAAGGATGTACCGATGAGCTCGAGCGCCTTGGCGTTCCATACGAGTTGGTTATTGCATCTGCTCATCGCACCCCAGATAAGGTTCACCAGTGGGCTGAGAGCGCCGCTGACCGTGGCATCAAGGTAATTATCGCAGCTGCAGGAAAGGCTGCTCACCTGGGTGGAGTTGTTGCAGCATTCACTCCGCTGCCTGTTGTTGGCGTTCCAATGAAGACCTCTGATCTCGGCGGAATGGATTCCCTGCTCTCCATGGTTCAGATGCCATCTGGCGTGCCTGTTGCCTGTGTTGCTATTAACGGTGCTAAAAACGCAGCTATTTACGCTACGCAAATCCTAGGCGCTTCACTTCCAGAATATCGAGACAAGATTGTTCAGCTTAAAGCTGAGATGGCCGATGCATAAATCGGGGACAATCGGCAAAAACTTCTTAGTTGCTTCTGTATGGTCTGCTAGTGGTTTTGGTCTAAATGGAAGTAATAACTAAACCTGCGCCATAGATAACCTGAGGCGTAGGTTTTTTACAACCATAAGATGTGATAAAGCGATGACTTCGTAAGATGTGTAAAGATTTTTGTTCCGTGCATAGCTAAACTTTTAAAGGGTATGACAAGAGAGTTCCTTCAGAAGGGAAGTGCATGGAATCAAGAAACGGCAAACATTTTTCATCATTTGCCGCTGCTGATCAGCCGGCTGAAGATAATGAAGCTTTAAAAACCTCTGTTGAAATGATACCTATGAAAAGTATGGTTTCGTCTAAAAAAGATAGCAATAAGAAAAAACCTGGTAGTAAGCCTGCCAAGAAGGGTTTTTCCAATATTCTTTCAACTATTTTATTGATAGTTGGAATTGCTCTCTTAATTGCTGCTGCTATCATGTTTGCTAAAACGCAGGTAGAGTACCATGCCCAGGATGTTATTAATCAGGAGCTTGCAGCTTATGCTACAGTTCCCGAGAAAAAAGATGAGGCTCCTGTTGTTGATTGGGCTGGTCTGAAGGCAGTGAACAGCCAGGTTGTTGGTTGGATTCAGATTCCTGGGTCACAGATTAACTATCCTGTTTACCAGACTACGGATAATGAGTACTACCTCCACACTAACGCAAAGGGAGAGTGGTCTATCGGTGGTCAGATTTTTATGGACTATGAGAATAATCCAAATGGTTTAATTGACCAGCAGACTATTCTTTATGGTCACCATATGCGTAACGGTTCCATGTTCCAGTTTATTGGTGCTTTGAACGACCAGAATACCTTTAATAAAGTTGAGACTATCTGGTATGTTACGCCTACCCAGGCATATGAGTTAGAGCCTGTATTCACTTATCACACGGATGAGGATGACGATGAAGTCAGGCAGTTTAACTTTACCTCCGTTAATGAGTTCAGATCTTACCTAAAGGATAGGCTTTCTAGGGCAGTAAGTTCTCGCTCAGATGCGGCCGAGGTGATTTCTCGTGCTGAGCATGTTCTTACTCTCTTTACCTGTAATTACACTGATCAGTATGGTCGTACCATGCTCATCTGTGTTCCAAAGAATGAGGCTCAACCAAAGACTCAGTAGTCGGTATTACAGACAGACAGAAGACACCATCAAGAGCAGTAAAATACTGCTTTCTTAAAAAATTGTTACACGCTCCAAACATATTTGTTCGGAGCGTTTTTTCTTGCAAATTTCCAGGTACACTGTAAGTACTGTTGCCAAACGTGAGAGACGTTTGATCAAGGGTGGCTCAAGCTGAGGCGCCCGGAGGGGATTTAATGGAACTTCACGAGGAATGTGGTGTCTTTGGTGTATGGGCACCTGACCGTGACGTTGCCCGACTCACTTATTTTGCGCTGCATGCGTTGCAGCATCGCGGGCAAGATTCCGCAGGCATAGCCGTTGGTGACGGGCAGACCGTGCTTATCAGAAAAGACACGGGCCTCGTAACTGAAGTTTTCAATAACGACGATCTCAACGCAATGCCAGGTAAAGTGGCTATCGGTCACTGTCGCTATGGTACCGCGGGCGCCAAAGGATGGGAATCAGCTCAGCCGCACATGTCGTCTATCGATGAGACCCTCATTGCTCTGGCGCACAACGGCACTCTTGTTAACTTTGACTCCTTGCGAGAGGAACTGTCTTCTCGTCAGATTTCCTTTAGATCAAACACGGATTCTGAGGTAGCGGCCCAGCTTATTGGCTACTTCACGCACCAAACGCATCGACTGCGTACCGGCATTGCCGCAACTATGAACCTTATCGAGGGCGGCTATGCAATGGTGCTTATTCGTGAGAACGCCCTCTATGCATTTAGGGACCCTAACGGTATTCGTCCGCTGGTACTTGGCCATATTGGCGAGAAGGACGAGAATAATTGGGTAGTTGCATCCGAGACATGCGCGCTGGATATTGTGGGTGCAACGTATGTGCGTGAGGTTGCTCCTGGCGAAATTATTCGCATCTCAGACAACGGTCTGTCTTCTGAGATGGGACTTTCTCCTCGTCAGCAGGCAGATTGTATTTTTGAACAGGTGTATTTCTCGCGCCCTGACTCTATTATTAGCGGTCGATCAGTGTATTCTGTTCGTCACCAGATGGGTCGACAACTGGCAAAAGAAACACCAGCAAATGTTGACCTGGTAATTGGTGTACCGGATTCTGGCGTTCCTGCAGCCGAAGGTTTTGCACAAGAGTTGGATGTGCCATTTGGTACCGGTTTAATTAAAAACCGCTACGTTGCAAGGACGTTTATTCAACCTACACAGCAGCTTCGTGAGCTGGGTGTTCGACTCAAGCTTAATGCACTGTCCGACGTTGTTGCAGATAAGCGCATTGTGATGGTGGATGATTCGGTTGTTCGCGGCACTACCTCAAAGCAGATTGTTCAGCTGCTCAGAGATGCAGGAGCTACAGAAGTGCACGTCAGAAGTGCTTCTCCTAAAGTTGCATGGCCATGTTTCTACGGTATTGATACTGCTGACCAAGATCAGCTTGTTGCAGCAAAAATGAGCACAGAGGAAATTTGTGAGTATATCGGTGCAGACTCTTTGGGCTTCTTAAGCATTGAAGGTCTGCTTGCATGCGTGCCATCAAGGGGTTATTGCGATTCGTGCTTTAGTGGTAGGTATCCTGTAGCAATTCCAAAAGACTTCCATGGAAGGTTTTTGCCAGAAAACACACCAGACAATCTGAATCCGTCTTTTGCACTAAAATTTGACCAGGTAGAACAGCAGTTAATTGACGAGGGTCTTATGCCCTCAGAGCAGTAAGGGGAGAACAATGACTACTTCCGCTGATCCAACCAAGCAGATTACCTATGCTGACGCAGGCGTTGACGTTGATGAGGGCGCTCGCGCGGTTGACGCCATTAAGGCTGCTGTTGCTACAACTACTCGCCCCGAGGTCATTGGTGGTTTGGGTGGCTTTGGCTCTTGTTTCTCGGCTGCTGCGCTTAAGGACATGGAAGAGCCTGTGCTGGTTAGTGGTACTGATGGCGTTGGTACCAAGCTTGCCATTGCCCAGCTGCTTAACCGCCACAACACGGTAGGCGAGGACCTGGTTGCAATGTGCGTTGACGACATTGTTCCTATGGGTGCCGAGCCACTGTTCTTCCTGGACTATGTAGCTGTGGGCAAGCTCAAGGCTGGGGCAGTCGCTGAGATTGTTGGCGGCATTGCAGAGGGTTGTCGCAAGAGCGGCTGCGCCTTGGTAGGCGGCGAAATGGCTGAGCATCCAGGCGTCATGAATCCTGACGATTATGACTTGGCTGGTTTTGTTGTAGGCGTTGTCGATAAACCAAAAATCTTAGGTCCTGAGAGGGTCAGTGAAGGTGACATTATTCTGGGACTTCCTTCTTCTGGCATCCACTCAAATGGATATTCTCTAGTACGTAAAGTTGTTATTGAAGGCAAGACTGTTGGGGAGCTTAATCAGCCACTCGAGGAACTTAACGGTGAATCTCTTGCAGATGCTGTTTTGCGTCCAACCACTATTTATGCAGGTGGATTGCTTACAGCTCTTCGTGCAGGAGCGCCTATCAAGGCTATGGCACACATTACCGGTGGCGGAATCACCGAGAACCTTAACCGCGCGCTACCAGCTCATCTTGACGCTGAGGTTGATCGTGGTGGGGAAGCTGGTCCTGCGTGGTCTATTCCGCCTGTTATCTCATATGTTGCTAACGCTGCAAACCTATCTCTTGATGAGCAATATCGCACCTTCAATATGGGTGTTGGTATGGCTCTTATTGTGGATATGGATGACGTTGATGATGTGGCGGAAGCTCTCTCTGATCAAGGATTTGAGCCATTTATCATGGGCCAGATTATCTCGGGCACCGGAAAGGTGGTCTACAACGATGCCGATTAAGCTTGGCGTTCTTCTTTCCGGCTCAGGCACCAACCTCCAGGCCATTATCGATGCCATCCAGGCCGGTAAGTTAGATGCAACTATTGAGCTGGTTGTTTCTTCTCGCCCCAGTGCATATGGTTTAAAGAGGGCAGAGGCAGCTGGCTTACAAACTCTGACGCTTTCAAAAGAGACATATGAGGATCCGTTTGTTGCAGACATGGTTATTGCAACCGAGCTCAAACGTTATGACGTTGATTATGTTGTTATGGCCGGTTATATGCGTAAAGTTGGTGCTCCTATTCTGGAGAGCTTCCCTAATCGCGTGCTTAATCTGCACCCGGCGCTGTTACCAAGTTTTCGCGGTGCGCATGCTATTCAGGACGCATATGAGTACGGTGTCAAAGTGACGGGCGTTACCGTTCACCTAGCAAATGCCGATTATGACTGCGGACCTATCATCGCTCAGCAACCTGTTGTGGTTGAGGAGGGTTGGACCGTCGATCAGCTTGAAGAGGCAATTCACCAGGTAGAACATCAGCTTTATCCAGAGGTTTTGCAGTTTTTTGCCCAGGACAGGGTTCACGTTGAGGGCAAAAAGGTTTGTATAGAGTAAGGCGAGTAAATGGCGAGAAGTGCCCAGATTAAACTGAACGATGTAGCAACATCGCGCGTCAATAACCTGAACTTTATAAGGTTTATTGCCGCGTTGATGGTTATTGTTTCTCACTGCTACTCAGTGGTCTTAGGCGGTGATGCTGGTAGTTATCTGCTGCAGTTAACCGGGGATCGTTTGAGTCCAGGTGGCGTTTCCGTTGGTATCTTCTTCTTGTTTGGCGGATTTTTGATTGCTCGAAGTTGTGAGCATTATCCTGAACCAAAAAAGTTTTTCTCGGCACGTGTTGTTAGACTATTTCCGGAACTTTTATTTGTTGTGGTTCTTACAGCTTTTGTGTTGGGTCCAATATTCTCAACACTTTCACCTGTGGAGTATTTTACCAATCCACAGACGTATAAGTACCTGCTTAATGGTGCTTTAATAATGGTTCATCAGTTGCCAGGAGTGTTTACGAACAATCCTTCGGGTGATGTGATTAATGCTGCACTATGGACACTTCCCGTTGAGTTTATTTGCTACATACTGTGCTTTATAAGCTATAAGCTCACCAAGTTTGATAAGAAAAAGTTTTTGCTGCTCTCAGTACCCGTTTTTATACTGGCAGCAGTGTATTACATGAAGTTTTCTCCGTTTCAGCTAAGCGTTGTTCGTGCAGTACTTTTGTTTTATTTGGGCGTTTTAATTTGGGTGCTTAGGGACCGAGTTATTATCTCGCCTATTTTAGGTCTGGCATCGATTGCTCTGTGGTTTGTCATGGTCTTTCGGGGCATTGACAATCTAGCAATGCTTACAGTTTTCCCTGTTGCATGCTTTTATCTTGCGTACGGTATGGGCAATCACTTTAGTAAGTTTGGCACAAAGTTTGAGCTTTCCTATGGCATTTACCTCTGGGCTTTTCCAATTCAGCAAGCGCTAGTTCTGTATTTTCCATCATGGCACCCCTATACAAATGCGCTGGTTGCAGCTTTATTAGCAACTTTTGGGGCATTTGTTAATCACTTTGTTGTAACCAAGCCGCTCGGAAAATATCTAAAAGAACGTCGACAGAAGGCCCATAAAGAGCAGAAATCTTCCGAAGAACAATAGAGTGCCGAGAAGGTAACCTCTAATGCCTAACAAATAGACTGCTGGTTCTTACCCAATTACTAAATAGGATATTCGCTAGTTCGTCGCTGAGTAACTTGCATCAACCCATTGACAGAGCTCATCTGTCCTGGTCTAAAGGACTGGAAGAACCCCTGTCCGTTACTTCTTCTTACGACGGAACAGCGACTTCAGGTCGATGGTGACCTCCTTCTCGGTACCGACCGTCTTGCCCTTCACGACCTCCTTGTCGAAGAGGTTGACGCCGACTTTGCCGTCGGTAGTCATCTCCACCTTTGTTGGATCATGCATCTCGACGGTCGTGGTCCCATCATCGTTCTGGGTTACCTTGTCGACAACTTTCCGCCTTCCAAACAGCATGTTTTCTCCTCACGCATGTCCTTGCCTACTGCAGTTCACATCCCCGCTGGCAAGATGCCGGGGACAGTTTGATTACCAGTCAGAATAACACTGCTCCAAAACATAGGTCAAGGGCTCCGGCGGCATCCGTACCCGGGAGCATTTCTTAGAGCTTATTGACATGGGCGTCGATCGTATGGGTGTTGGTTATAGATCCACCCCAGTTGTGTTGGGAATGTCTGCAGAAGAGGCAAAGAAGCTCGCTGAATAGTGAGAAAGATGTACCGGTGGCCGGCTCCCATGTGTCCGCTGGCATATGGGACCGGTGTCACTAATCGGCGACGTAGACCTTGAGAATCTCGCCAATATAGCGGGTATGGAAGTCCCGAAGCGGGTAGTTCTTCTCGACAATACCGACATCTATGAAGTTTTCCTCGGCAAGATCATCCACATAGATCTTGCGACACACGAAGACGAGGCTGGCCTCCTCGAAGGTAGTCGTTCCCTCGAGGAACTTGGGCGTAAGGCCTACGTGGGCAACCTTGTCCTCATCGCGCCCTGATCTTGCGCCAAGGTGGGCCAGCTTCTTCTTGTATTCCGCCGTGTCGGGGAAAAACGAGAGCGTATAGGTATCATGGCTGTCCATGAAGACCTTTGTGTAGCGCTGGGGACGGATGTAGCAGATAGTGGTATTGAGGGAGCCTCCCCGCAAGCTGAAGAGCGTTCCGAAATGACCCCACGCCGCAGTCATGGTGTTGAAGCCATCGCACTCGTTGCCGGCGGTGATGAGTGCCCATCGGTCGCCGAAAAGCGACCAAGGGTTGAGCTGCAGGCTCTTGATATCTACCTCATGCATGACGTCTCCCCTCCAGCATATATGATATGACATGCGTCTCAAACTCGATGTCAGGCATATATTCTGCCATATCGTCCCGGATCCGCCCAAGCGCCTCGAGGCGCATATCGACGGAGGTATCGGCATTCTCTTGGATGATGAGTCGTGAATTCCACTGCTGCTTATACCGTATCTGACTTCTGTGCGGCTGATACCGAGACTTGTACTATATCGCCAAAGGCCGTCTATCCAAAGGTTCTATATCTATCCGTTTACGTACTTTGCGAACTTTCTTGCCACGATGCGGGGAACAAGACGGGAGCCGATATTCATGAGCTTCGTGGGGGCCCCGTAGTATCTTAAGGTGACCCCACGCATCATCGCGCGATATCCGGAGAGGGCCACATCCCTTGCTGAAGCAGGCCTGAAGAAGGTGAACATTTTGGAGGCCTCCAGCCCCGCTGCCTTTTCGAATCCCGTGGCGGCAGGACCGAGGCAGAGGGCGGTTACGGTAACGCCGCTTCCCCTCACCTCCTCGGAGACCGCTTCGGAAAAGCTGCGGACGAACGCTTTGGACGCGTAATACACAGACATTTTCGGCCCTGCCGAAAAAGCCGCCACGGACGAGATGTTCAATATCTTGCCGCCACCCCGCTCAAGCATCGGCTTAATGAAGCATTTGGTCATCTGCATCAGAGCCACCATGTTGACCTGGGCCATGTCGTGTTGCCTTTGCCAGTCTGCATTTGAAAAGTCGCCTTGGTCCCCAAAACCCGCATTGTTGACAAGGCAGTCTATGGCGATGCCTTCTTCCATACAAAAATCAAAGACATCGAGGGCTGCACCTTCCCGAGAGAGATCCGAGGCACAGACCCAGACCGTGATGCCATATGTCTCTTCAAGGTCGCCTTTGAGCTGATAGAGCCTACCCTCATTTCTTGCGACAACTACAAGGTCGTAGCCGTTCTCCGCAAAGATCTTTGAGAACTCAAGGCCAAGACCGCTTGACGCTCCCGTAACCAAAGCCGTTTTACCCACAAATGACCGCCTTTGAACAAGCCCCTCGGTCGCACTCAAAGTACACTCGAGGTTACCTAGAAGGATACTCTTCCTCACACAAGGGTCCTATACAGGCAACCTATACCCTTAAATATAGGTTGCCAAAGAGACTCTATATCTTATTATGGACGATACGCTCTTTATAGAGAGCCTGAAATTATCATTATCTCCAGCATACGCACCCTAAAGGACTATACTAATTATGTCTGTGTATGTAATAAATTGTCCGAGTGAAGGGCGTCATATGAGTCGTGTTTCTCGTAGAGAAGATGCATTTTTTAGCATGTTTTCTGAGTTTAGCGTTTTAACCGTTTCAGCTGCAAAATTATTTGTTTCATTTATTGAGAATTTTCCTGACGATGAAGATCTTGCAGCACAGATTACCAATTACGAGTCACTTTGTGATGATCAAGTAGGAAAGATTATTTCTACTCTCAACACTTCTTTTATTACACCTTTTGATCGTGAAGACATTTCTGAGTTGGCTCTTCTTATGGATGAGATTGTTGATGGCATAGAAAGCGTTACTGCGCACATTGATATGTATGATATTTCTGAGATGCGTCCAGAAGCAGGTCAGATGGCGCATCTTATTTTATTTGCTTCAGAAGAACTTCAAAAAGCTTTTGATCATCTCCCTGATTATCATAAGGACGATTCTGTTATCGAGCACACACGTGCAACAAATGGATATGAGGATCAGGGTGATGTAGTGTATCGCAATGCCCTGAGTGCAATCTTTAGAAATGTTACTGACCCTATTGAAGTTATTAAGTGGAAGAGTTTGATGGATAGACTTGAGTCCACGCTTGATGCTACTAAGCATGTTGCAAATGCCGTACAGAATGTCATTGTGAAAAATGGTTAGTATTTTGCTTATTGCGGTTCTTATCGCCGCAGTTGTTTTTGAGTTTATTAATGGCTTCCATGATACTGCTAACGCAATTGCTACCACGGTGTATACCAAGGCTCTGCCGTTGCGCGTTGCTATCTTGATGTCGGCAACCATGAATTTTATTGGTGCTTTGATGAGCGAGAAAGTGGCTATGACTATTGCGTCTGGTCTTGTCGATATCCAATTGCAACTGTATGTTGTTTTTGCTGCATTGGCGGGCGCTATTGTTTGGGACTTGTTTACCTGGTGGTTTTCAATCCCCAGCTCTTCATCACACGCTTTAATTGGTAGTTTGATTGGTGCAACCATTGTGTTTACAAGAACTACAAACCATATTATGTGGGAGGGCGTTTTAGAGAAAGTTGTTATTCCTCTATTTACTTCACCCCTTATCGGTATGGCTCTTGGTTACTTGATTATGAAGCTTGTCTTTGAGCTCTTTGCCGATTGGCCGCCCAAGAAAGCACACGGTCTGTTCCACCGTCTTCAGGTTCTCTCGGCTGCATTTATGGCTTACAGTCATGGTAACAACGATGCTCAGAAAACCATGGGTATTATTACCCTTGCGCTGGTAACTGCTGGTCTTCATGACCCATCTATGGGTATCCCTTTGTGGGTTAAATTGCTTTGTGCAACAACTATGGCTTTGGGTACTTCTATTGGTGGTGGTCGCATTATGCGTACCGTTGGCGATGGCGTAACTAAGCTCACTCCAGTTATTGGGTTTGTTGCGGAGGCAAGTTCTACAGTTGCTATTGAGCTTATGACCGCTATGGGTGCACCTGTTTCTACTACACAGGTCATTACGACTTCTATTATGGGTGCTGGATCTGCTCGAAGACGCAGTTCAGTTCGTTGGGGAGTGGCAAGAAAGATTATTGCTGCGTGGTTTATTACCTTGCCAGCCACTATGGCTCTTGGTGGACTTATTGCTTTTTTGACCAGTTTTGTTTTGGCATAACGGCAAGGTCAGTAATGTTTAATCTTGTATTAGTAGAGCCAGAGATTCCTGCCAATACTGGCAATATTGGTCGCACCTGTGTCGTAAGCGGTACACATCTTCATCTAGTTGGACCGTTGGGTTTCTCACTTGATGATAAAAGCCTTAAACGTGCAGGTATGACATATTGGAAAAGTCTTAACGTTTCTGTTTACGACAATTGGAATCAATTTGTAGAGAAGAACGGTTTAGCTGATACGTCTACCGCACCAGAAGGCGTTTTTGCACACGACGTTGGTATCGATGCAGCAGATAAACCTCACCTGCATTTTCTTACTAAAAAAGCTAAGAAGACGTATACGCAGGCAGTTTATCATGACGGCGACTATCTTATTTTTGGTAAAGAAAGTCTGGGATTATCCGAAGAACTTCTCGCTAAGCACGCAGACGAGTGCGAGAGAATTCCGATGTTGCAAGACTCTGTCAGTCTAGTTAACCGTGAAGACTGGAGCCAGAGGCACGACGCACTTGACGGTGAGGATCAGTACTCTCATCCTGTGCTTTTACAGCAGGATATTTGCGGAAACTTTATTGATCCCAATGAGTTTTCGGTCAGCGCGCTCAATGTTTCAAATGCGGCTGCCATTGTGCTGTATGAAGCCTTAAGGCAGATTGGTTTTCCTGGAATGGATGTCTAAGAACCAGCTTATTGAGTTTGTTTACGATGCGTAATGAGAAAAGCGCCAAGAATAGTTCCAGAGGTAAGATGCGTGTTAATTAAAATCCGACAGCACTATTAGATGCTGTCGGATTTCTAAATTAAAAGCTGTTGTTTAATTACTATAAAGCGGTGAGGAATGTTAATCCACCCAAAATTACACCAGCAGTATTTGGAATAATAAGAATCCAGTCCTTTTTTGGCTCTTTAGTCCAACCATAGATGACCCAAATTAGGCAAGAGACTGCTGCAAATAGTGGTTGAAAAGGTTGAGCCTTTACTCCCTGTAGGTTTGCAATAATTTGTGGAATATAAGCGATAAAAACAAATACTCCGATAAAAGCCCCGATAGAGCCTACAAATAGATTGATCTGTTTCTTTGACATAAAATACCTCCTCCTTCGTTATTTTAATAGGAAGAGAGGGTAACGATATAGTTAAACTACCCGTGAAATTAGAATTTAATGTTATTGCTTTAGTTATGAAGATTGATTTACAGATTTATACCTAGAGCAACGAAGTTCATTAGGCTTTTCTGATTGGATGTCTGATGACAGTCTTTAGTTTCTCTGGAGCTATTTTACGCACATCGCTCAGATAAATTTCATGATGCATGCGTTTAGTAGTGATGTCTAAAACATATCCCTGGCTCTTCATATATTCATGCATAAGAGAAACGGTTTCGGGTTCACTATTATAAGGTCCAATATGCATGCATTGTACACAGAGACCTTCATCGTAGGTAAAGAACTCTACCTTAGAAAAATCTAGCTTCTTTTTCTTAGTTGCTTCAGCAACGGCCCAATCAAAATCCTCTTTGGTAACAAAGTCGGGTAGGCGAATAACTGAAATCCACTTAAAGTTTTCTTTATGTGCGTAATCAACGCCATGAGTGTCTTCTTGCCACCAGAATCCCTCTAATGGAGGAACAACAAAATCAAAATATCCTTCAATATGATGTGTACTCTTTTTACTCATTTTGATGGCATAAGCAACGCCGTAAAGCAGACCTATCGACTGCTTGTATTCACCATCTTCTACGTTGGGATCTCCGGATCCTCTTACCGCAAGATAATTGATACGTGGAACTTTTACTACGCTCGGTTTATTTTTTGGGGCATATAGCTCTTTAAATTCCTTTTTGAAATCAAATGCCATCAGTCTTAGCCTCCCTTGTGATAGTTTAGCGAAAATCCAATTGTATCTGACTATCTCGATTTTTTCTGTAGGTTAAAGCACCTTAGTAAGTTCAATTAAAAGTTTTGACTTTAACGTTTCTAATTCCTCTGGAGAAGGACAGGTGGAGCTGTCATACATCTTTTCCATGGGATACCACCAGACAGGACCTTTGCCGTTATGACCGTATTTTTCTAGGTCTCCGGTAACCCTAGGGAACAAATGCCAATGAAGATGAGAATCTCCGTTGCCAAGTAGCTCGTAGTTCATTTTCTCGCAAGGGAATGCGTGGGATACTGCCTCGCCAACAAGTGACATTTCCTCTAGAAACTTCAATTTAAATTCAGCATCCAGCTCGTGTAGTTCTGATGCATGTTGCTTACATAGAAAAATTGTATATCCCTTAAAGTGCTGGTTATCACCTAAGACAACGTAGCCAGTCTCTAATTCTTTGACAAAATAAGGATTATTTCCTTCTTTAATCATCTGAATTCGGTCGCAAATCAAACACATTCTTTAGTTCTTCCTTTAGAAAGTAGATATTGAAATTCAGCATGGTGCAAAAGTTACAAGTCAACACTTGTGGGCTCAGCGGGTTTCTCGGCAGATTTCTTTACAAATAGTTTGTCAGATTTTTTAAGCTGATAGGCAAGAATCAGGATAGTTACCAGCATTACAAGTGTACAAGCAGCGGAACCCTCTGCGCCAAAACTGCCGCCGGTGAGCCATTCTAACCCATTGCCAGGAACAAATTGCAACAACGAACTGCCTGCCGTACTTCCGCTTACTAGGACGCCAAAAAGATTGCCTTGGGCAAAGTTCCAAGCTCCATGAATGCCAGCAGCTCCCCAAAGATTGTCGGTTTTGATGATATAGAACGTTTCTAAGATGCCAAAGAGAATCAAATTGAACAGAGAAAACATGGTAAAGCCACTGTTAAAGATATGAAGAAGACCAAACAGACTGCTTGAGACCACGATTGCAATAATTTTGTTGGATTTTTTTGCCATGACAGGAAGAAGCCAGCCTCTGGTAATAAGTTCTTCTGTTCCACCTTGAATCAACCAAAAAGGAATGGTGAGAAGAACAAAACCGAAGGCATAAGGCGTAAAAGTAGTGCTAACTAATTGATAAGATTCGGTCAAAATGAGAATCAGCATCACAATAGAGAAGAGAAGAACTCCTAGACCAAAGCCCTTGAGCAGCTCTTTCTTCCAGTTATCTTTGTAAAATCCCAGAGTAACAATCGGACGTTTTTCAAAGAATTTTACCCATAGTAAAAAGAGACCCGCAATAAAAATAAAGGAAAAGAGTGAGAGCAGAAGATAGTAATCTCCTAGAAGTTCTTGCAGAATAGTAGGACTTGAAAGTTTGTTTGCAATCTGAGGATTGTTTAAGAAGTAGGGGACAGCGAGAAGGGCTGCTGATACAGCCAGAATAATAGCACCAACAATTTGTCCAGCAATTATTAAGAGAGCGGCAAAGAATGGGCTGAACCAAGCCGGAGTTAGTCTCTTTGCTAGCTTAACGTCGGAAAACATACGATTTTCTTGCATAAAAAACTCCCAGCAAATATAACTCAAAGTACGTCATGAAAATGACGAAAGTCTAGCGATGGTAATGATGAACAACGTTTACCTGCTATTAGTTCTCTTTATACTCTAAGAGAAAATCACAACAGTCGCCACCATGGCCTATGGTTTTTGTGCGACCCCAGATAAGCTGCGGATGCAAGTTGCCATATCCTGCGTCGTCGCTATCGCAGTATGCAGTAGTTATTTCTGGACAGCCGTATCTCTTAGTTATTTCAAAATAAGGGCACTTGACCATATTAATACGCGCTTCGTTGCCATGACTTTCTGGAAATTCATAGACAAAACCTGCGCTTGGCGGACAACTTTTCTCTATGCCAAATTTAAAGAGGCGAGGAAACTTACGCGCAAGACCAAACGTTTTGATGACCCATTGGAACAGAGGAACTCGTTTAGCAGCAAAGCGCTGAAAATACTCGCGAATATACCAGATGGCTTTTTCTTGAGGGATACCCTCTGCTCGTAGAGCTTCATATACGGCAATACCAGGATAAATGCGCTTATAAGAGTGAGCACGGAGCTCTTTGGAATCTGATGAGTTTTCTGAACAAAGGGCTTTGTATCGCTTCTGAGCTATCTGCGCAATTTGATTTGCTTTTGCCGTGCCAATGTCCTCAGAGGCTATCGTACACGTTTCTTTGATGAGCTGCTGTACTTTCATATGAGCCTCACTAGTTGTAAGAAATGCCCTGATGAAAAGACAAGTAGAACGTACTAATAATTGTACGCTTAAATTTTACGTTAAGGACGCCGTTGAGTATTAATCATCTTTAGAAGTTCTTTTGTGTACTCTTCTGGGTAATTGATGGAATACTCGCCATGATATAGATCTTTCTTTATTTCAAGAATGCTACCAGGCAGTACCTTATGTAATTGCTCTGCTGAACAGATCATCTTTTTCTGTTCTTTTTCTCCGACAAGTATGTGGATGTTGGCGTGGACATCTTGTAGGTTGGGTTTTATCTCATAGGATGTATTTGCTTCCAAGAATGCAATCATGTTCTCTTTTGAGATTTGCGACGTGTCTCGATAATAGTCTTCAAATAAATCTTTACGAATATGAAGATAGTCAAATTGCATTTGAGCAAAGCACTTCTTTTTCACTAAGCCATAACTTAGAGAAAACATTGGTTTGATCAAGGCATTTGTCAATTTTGATGGAATGATAGACGCGCTTTCAATGACAGCGTTTTGACAAATTGTATTTTGTTGCGTCAACATTTCTACTAAAATCTGCGCACCAAGGGACAGACCTCCAATAAGGAGAATCGAGCCTCCAAATTCTTTATCAATAAAAGAAATGAGCCGACTTGCGTTTTTCCTGATGCTTATAAAATCATTGTCACTACCTGCATGTCCGTCAAGAATTGGCAACACAACGTGATACCGATTCTTCAGTAGTTCAGCCTCGGCTTTATAATTCCACCAAGATAAACCGCCGCCATGAAGCAACATGATTACGTCGTTATTTTGTTTTCCAAACTCTACTTTTTTCATGGCTGCTCAATTTAATTTGTTACTCTGATCTAAACTCGTGAAAGCACCACGACACACTCAACGTGTGTTGTCACTATGATGGGAACACAATTTTTATATGATATATAAACACAAAGGTATCTCATTATTTGCTAGTTATAGTTCTATAAGTCTAGTATTTCTACCTAATCTAAATATCCAAAAACTCATAAGGCTTTTCCGAAAGAGAAGATTCGCAGCATTCGGCAAGATACGCATCCTTCTCCTTTAGGCTCTCTATGTCCGGATATACGTTTAACACTCTGTCTCCCAGATTCCAAAAATCATATGACCAAGACTGCGGGTTTTCCCATACGTGTGGATTTCCTTGCGCCCAATTCGGAAGTTCCTTACGAACCTTGGTTGCCACCGCAAACTGCCCTTTTGCAGTTTTATAAATCGTGTCAATCCTTATTCCACCGTCTGCCGGACGTTCTACACGAGTAATCTTCATACCATAGAACATTACCTTTCTTCTTACCCCTTTTTCATAGAGGTTTAACTCAATCTTGTCATATCCTTCGCTTTTGTTGCGTTGAATACTCAGAAAGTCCTGAAGTGCCTGTATCACAGCGGCAGAAACACTTCCGGCGTACTTGGCAGCATCATCAAATAAGTGTAGGTCTGCTTCTGCAACATAAATATTTTTTGTGGCCATAACCATACCTCCTTGTTTTTTACAACTTGTATCTGAAGTTTAGTATCTATATAAATATAATCATATAGAGGTATTTCGTCAAGATAGCCTTTTTCCATCATTATGATGTTGAAGACTGTGATTCTTCACTGATACTGGGAGCCTAATATCAAAATGCAATATACAAAGTTCTTCGTTTTTGCACAAAAATAGAGGATGATTCTGCGACCATCCCCTATTATTGCAATCTTATTTTGCTTGGTTTGTTTTATAGTTTCATTTCACCTTTTATCGGTTTTTTGATCCTGTTTTTTCAGCAGATTCTTCTTTGAGTTTCTTGATTGCACCAAGGATAGAATCCTTTGGTTTAGTTTCTTTTTCAAGTGTCTCTTTTTCCTTCTCACTATTTTGCATTTGTTCTCTTGCTTTCAGCATCTTTGTAGATAGCACCCTGATATTGGCATGTTCCTTGCCAATAAGTTTCCTTGACAGCTATTTCTGCAAATTTATCCTTCATTAGTAGCTTTGCAGCTACTAATGAAGGATTTTCAGGTATTGGCTTTTTGTAGCAACGATGGAAGCCTAAAATGCACTCACCTAATTAGCTTTTGACAGCACTACAACACACTCAACGTGCTTAGTGTGGGGAAACATGTCCACAGGTGTTACGCGTTCAATGGCAAATCCGCTGTCGAAAAGAACCTTGAGGTCTCTGGCCTGCGTCACAACGTTGCAACTCACGTACACGATTTTCTTCTGGGCTAGCTGAGTTGTTGCCTTAAGGAAGGCAGGTGTTGAACCTGCACGAGGTGGATCAAGAATAATAACGTCAAAGTTCTGACCGTCTTTTGCCAGAGCTTGCATGTAGCGAGTGGCATCATCGCAGATAAATTCGGCTTTAAGTTTATTGTTTCGAGCGTTTCTGCGAGCCATCTGAATGTTGTTTTCAACCTGGTCAACGCCAGTGAGCAAGAGGTTGATGCCTTGAGCTTCAGCGGCGTGTGCCAAGCAAAGTCCAATGGTTCCCGTGCCACAGTAGGCGTCAAGAATTCGCAGGTTGTTGGCCGGTGCGGAAGCGTCTGTTTGAGTGGAAGCTTCGGTCAGCGTAGCGCCAGTCTGCTTGGAGCCAGCAAGCGCGCCATCGATGGCCAGTTGATAGAGCGCCTCGGTTTGCTGGGGGTTGGTCTGGTAGAAACTGGTTGGGCCAATCTCAAACGTGCAGTTCAGAAGTTTGTCACTCATAGAAGTTGAGCCCCAAAGCAGACGGGTTTCTCGCCCCAAGATTGCGTTGGTGCGCTTCTGGTTGACGTTCAAGAAGATGCTGGTCAGCTCGGGATGTGCCTTGCGAAGTGCGGCAATAAACTCCTGCTCATGGGGCAATCGCTGGCCGTTGACCACTAGTACTAACATGACATCATCGGTGGCATATCCGCAGCGCACTACGGCATGACGAAGCGCTCCCTTACCGCGATCTTCTTGGTAAGCATGGATGTTGAACTGGCCGGCAAGATATGCCACGTCGTTGAGGATGGCGCGTGCTCGACCGTCTTCTACCAGGCATTCCTTTGAAGCAATGATCTGGTGCGTTCCACTTGCATAAAAACCGGAGCGAACCGTGCGACCTTTGCCCGGCGCAAATGGTGTTGCTGCCTTGTGGCGATACGCCAGAGGCTCGTCCATTCCACGAATAGGTTCAATGGTTACATTATTGATGCTTGCCAGCGGGGCGAGAAGTTCCTCTACCTGTGCTTGCTTGCGCTTAAGTTGGATAGGATAGGGGACCGAAAGCCATTCACAGCCTCCGCAGCGACGTGCAATAGAGCATGTTGGTGTCTTGTATCCCATAGTTCCTCTCCAAATCTTGAGTTACTACTATACCGTTTACGGACTTACATGGCATGTTGAGGGGATTGTTGTATCTAATCTGTTTCGTTTTTCTGTATCGTTGTCCGTTTATGTAAAAAACCGTTAGGCTATCAAGCACAGTAATTTTGGGCGAGACAAAGGGGTGGATTATGGCTCTCATCAGCAAGATTGGTATTATCGGCGCTAATCATGTTGGCGCACACGTTGCTAACGCCTTGCTTTACCAGGGACTTGTTACTGAGCTCTACATTAGCGATGCAAATGAGGTTCTGTGCAAAGCTCAGGTAAACGATTTGTTAGATGCAATGCCATTTTATCCACACCCTGCTCGTGTCTTTGAGCTTGATGACCGGTATGAGGAGCTTGCTGGCTGCGACATTATTGTTAATGCCGCTGGTCATGTAGCTGCTGCTGCAGGCAACCGCGATGGCGAGCTCTTTGTCACCACTGACGAGGCCAAGAAGTTTGCAAAGCGTATTGCAGATGCTGGCTTTGACGGCGTTTGGGTCAACATCGCAAACCCCTGCGACGTTGTTACCACTGAGCTCCAGTATCTGACTGGCGCTGATCCGTATAAGGTTATCGGCTCCGGCACTACGCTCGATTCCGCTCGACTCCGCCATGCACTTTCTGGCGCTACCGGCTATCCAGCATCTTGCATCAACGCTTGGATGCTTGGCGAGCATGGTAACGGCATGTTTGCTTGCTGGTCACATGTTTCCATTGGCTGCCTCACCCTCGATGAAGTTGCGGCTCAGACGGGCAAGACCTTTGACCTTTCAGAGCTTGAGCAAGCCGGACGTATGGGTGGGTATGTCACTTACAGTGGCAAGCAGTGCACCGAGTACTCTATTGCAAACGGTGCCGTTGAGGTCATCAAGGCTATTGTCCACGACACCAAGTTGATTACACCAGTCTCCACGTTGCTTACTGACGTGTATGGCGTCTCTGGCTTCTACTCTTCACTTCCTGCAGTCATCGGCGCCAATGGTGTCGAGAAGGTCTTTGTGCCCGAGCTTTCTGACGCTGAGATTGAGGCATGGCGCAAATCCTGCGAGCACGTCAAGAGTAACATCGACCAGCTTGGTTGGCTCGAGGTAGACGCTCGTATCGACTAGCGTGCCGCGTGCCGCGCGTGCCGCGCGTGCCGCGAGCTCCGCGTAACTGTTGAGGCTGCGGCACCACTATGCTGATTGTACAATCTATAGCGCTAGTCATACGACTGTGACCAGGTAATATTGCACATCGAACACACCTTGGGGCTTCTCCTAAGGTGTGTTTTGTGTTTCTGAGGCTCTTTTAGTTACCACCTAGTTATTTTCCGATTGCACGCCTAAAAAGTGCAAAGAATCTGTGTTTTGGATACAGATTCTTTGCAGAAATTAGGCAAATCCACAGATTCTTTGCAGAAATCAGGCGCACTTGATGTAAGCCTTGCGGTTCAGCTGCTATTTTCGAAAAGGCGTCCTTCTTGCCTCGCGCATCAGGCACTCTTAATCTAAGCCTTGCGATCCAGCTGGCTCTTTCATGCGCGCCGACATGCACCGGTAAAGCAACCCTCTCACCTGCTATTTTTAAACAACATTCAAATTAATAATTCTATTGACTTGCAATCAATGTGATATCACAATAATACCAACAGAAGGCTCACTGTCACAAAGGAGATACTATGAGCACTGAGAAAATTATCAAATCCAAGAGTGGTTGGCTATTTTTGCTGATTGCTATTGCTCTTTTTATAATAGCAGTCCTGTTTTTGGCAAATTTTGTGATTAGCGCTATAGCTGCAGATAGAAATCCTCGCCTGGAGCCATCGGTCCCAAGCATTATTGGTGCGTTGGTTTTCTTTTTTGCTGGTCTGTTTGTTTCAAGCGGATTGTTTAGTCTTCAGCCTGGTCAGGCAAAGGTTTGCGTACTGTTTGGTAAGTACATTGGCACCGTTAAGGACGAGGGCCTTCGCTGGGCAAATCCTTACTATGCTAAGACTCTGTCCGCAGGCAACCTTTCCACTCTCGTCACAGTTGGAGACACTTCTAGTGTAAACGTGCATACCTCTATCATTTCCACTCGTGCTCGCACGTTGAATGGCGATGTTCTCAAGGTCAACGATCGCATGGGCAATCCAATCGAGATCGCTGAGGTAGTTGTTTGGCGTGTTAGTGATACCGCAAAGGCTCTCTTTGATGTGGATGACTACGATAGCTACGTTGCTATGCAGGCAGAGACTGCGCTTAGGCATGTCGCTAGCATTTACAGCTATGACCACATGGAGGATGAATCTGAGTCCAACACCGCAATTACCCTGCGTTCCAACATCGAGGAAGTCTCCGAGGCTCTTCAGTCTGAGTTGAGCCGCAACCTTTCCGTTGCCGGTATTACTGTTGACGACGCTCGTCTCACACACCTCTCTTATGCTCCTGAAATTGCACAGGCAATGCTCCGCCGCCAGCAGGCAGAGGCAATTATTGCTGCGCGTAAGAAGATTGTTGAGGGCGCCGTTTCCATGGTTGACATGGCTCTCACTCAGCTTTCCGAGAATGGCGTTGTTGAGTTTGACGAAGACCGTAAGGCCGTTATGGCTTCTAACCTCATGGTTGTTCTCTGCGGTGAGTCTGAGGCTCAGCCTGTGCTTAACACTGGTTCTTTACAGCAGTAAAGCATGGCGAGAAAACCATGGCACCTCGCAAACAATATCCGCTTCGTGTAGCTCCAGAAGTCTGGGAGGCGGTTGAGCGTTGGGCACAAGATGACATGCGTTCAACCAACGCTCAGGTAGAATGGATTTTGCGCGATGCCCTGAAAAGGGCAAAGCGTTCTCCAAAAGCTAATAACACTTGTGTGAACAAGACAGAAAAGATGGAAGAAGGAAACTAACATGGCCGATAATACTCCACAGCCACCTGTTCCTAACGCTCCCGTTTCTCCCGCCGCGCCTGCACCAGCCGTGCCCGCGTCTCCAGCTGCGCCTGCACCAACTGCGCCCGTAGCCGCCGCTGCATCAACAACGCCAGCTCCAGCAGTTGCCACTCCAGCAGCCTCTGGTGAGGTAGTTCCTGTGTTGAGCGTTCAGCACTTCACCAAGAAATACGGCTCAAAGGTAGCTGTTTCTGATCTTTCGATCGACGTCATGCCTGGCGACATCTATGGTTTTATCGGCCACAATGGCGCAGGTAAAACTACGCTTATTAAGTCTGTCGTTGGCGCTCAGCCGTTTGAGGGTGGCGTCATTTTTGTGGACTCGAAGAACGTACTGGTTGATCCTGTTGGCACAAAGCAGGTCATTGCTTACGTTCCAGATAACCCTGATATTTACGAGTTTATGAGCGGTATCAAGTATCTCAATTACGTCTGCGACATCTTTGGCGTTCCTGCGGAGAATCGTGTCGAGCGAATTACTACTTTGGCTAACCGTCTTGGCATTACCGACTCCTTGTCAAACGCTATCGGCAGTTATTCTCATGGTATGAAGCAGAAGTTAGTTTTGATTTCCGCCTTACTTCACGAGCCAAAGCTCATTATTTTGGATGAGCCATTTGTTGGCTTGGATCCAGCAGCAAGCTTCGAGTTGAAGAAGATGTTGCACGAACTGGCTGATCGTGGATCTGCAGTGTTCTTCTCGTCACATGTTCTTGAGGTTGTCGAGAAGCTCTGCAATAAAATTGCAATTATTCGTCAGGGCAAGCTTCTTGCTGCAGGTAAAACGGATGAGATTCGCGGTAATGCTTCTCTTGAGGAAGTCTTCCTTGGCCTTGAAGCTGGCGCTCCTGGCGTTTCTGCCGAGATTGCTCAGGACATGGCCACCACAAAGGATGGCGCAGCTGTTCAACCAGTCATTCCGGGCGCACCTGTAGCCACTGTACCTGCAGCTCCAGTTGAACCAACAGCACCGGTTGCACCTGTAGCATCAGCTGCTCCAGCTGCTCCAGCCGCACCAGCTGCTCCTGCAGCTCCAGCCACACCGGCTGCTTCAGCAGCACCGTCTGCGCCTGCAACTCCAGAGGGATCTGCGGGTCCTACTGCGCCAACTGCTCCTGGAGCATCAGTGCCTCCAGGCGCTCCAGTTCCTCCTTCCTTCCCTAAGGAGAACTAGTCATGGCAAACAACGTTCCACAGGCTCCTCAGCGTCCCGATGTGCCTGAGCAGAATCTTCCACTTTCAGGAGATGTTTTTATTCCGGCTCAGGTAAGTGCTGGTCAGGTTCCTGTTCTTAATCGCTCTGAGCTCAAATTACCTTCTAACCTTAAAGTTTTTTGGATGCTGCTTAAAGTTCAGATCACCATGATTTGGACCACTCAGGTTATGGGCGCTCGAAAGAATTTTGAAAAAAAGGTTGGCGCAAATGCTCTGCCTATTGTTGGCGGCATTTTTGCAGTTGTCGGTGCGCTCATTATGATGGTTTACATTTATGGCGTATCTACAGGTGTTGCTCTTGCTGGCTTCACAAGATTGCTTCCTTTAGCAGGAATTCTTTTTGGTGCTCTGCCAGGTGTTATCTTGACATTTGTAAAGGCTAATGGCGTACTTTTTGCGTATAAGGATTACGACTTTATCATGTCGCTTCCTATCAAAAAGAGCACCATTATTTATTCTCGAATAGCTGCTCTGTATGCTGCAGAAGGTATTTGGTCTTTTGCCATTATGCTTCCAGTCTTTTTGGCCTACTTTACCTTTGAAGCAGTCACGATTCCACGTTTGATTGGTGCGCTGTTTGCGCTCATTCTTGGACCTAACTTGGCAGTTTCTGCTGCAATTCTTTTGGCTTTTGCCGTTGCTGCTCTTGCAGCAAAACTGCACTTCAAGTCTTTAGGAATGGTCATTGGTGGCATTTTTGGCCTTTTGTTTATGGTTGCCTATCTGTTCTTTATCTTTACACTTTCTTTCAATGCAGATAAGCTTTCTGCAGGTGCCGCTGGTAATTTTCAAGCCACTGTATTTAGCGTAGCAAGTTCTGTTGGATTGGTTTATCTTCCATCGCTGTGGATTGCCGACTTCTTTAGGTCCAGTTCTCTTATTAGCTTCTTGCTATTTGTCCTGGTTTCCGTTGGAGCTCCAGCAGCAATCGTGGCAATTATTTCTCACTTTAATGATCGCATTAATGCGCTTGTAAGTGAGGACAAGGTTCAGAAAAAGTTCACTACCAAACAGATTTCCACCAAGTCTGTGACACCTTTTGTTGCTCTGATTAGAAAAGAGATCCAGACCATCATTGGATATCCAGCAGTTTTTGTGAACATGCTCTTTGGCTGCTTGCTGATGGTTATTCTCGCCTTTATTTCATTGTTCTTTAATACGTCGTCTATCGTTGCCAATTTTGTTCCTGCGTCTGAGGTTCCACGATATCTACCTCTCGCAAGAACTATCTTTGGCATGGCAACTACTTGGTTTGGTACCTCGATGTTCTGTGCCGCCAACTCTGCTGCTATTTCATACTCGCTGGAAGGTCGTTCAAACTGGTTGATGGCAACCATGCCAGTATCTTCAAGGCAGATTTTTGGTGCAAAGATTGCCGTTAACATGCTCTACGTGGCATTCTTTAGTATTCTGACTCAGATTTTCTTCCTAATTCCCGGTCACATTACCATTGAAACAGCGTTGAGAAACGTTATTCTGCCGCTTTGTATTGTATTCCTTGTGGCTAATGTTGGTCTGGCTATTGATATTCGCCGACCAAACTTTGATTGGACTTCTGTTATTGATATCACCAAGAGAAGCCTTTCAGTTACTGTTTCTTCTCTCGTTGGCACATTGGGCTCGATGATTGTCATTGGTGGAACATTCATGATGATGATTTTGCCGGTTATCGATTCATTTAGCTCGTCAACGGGCATGGTTAACGAGACACTTCCAAATGTTGTTTTTGTTACGCTGTCGCTGTTGAATGCAGTTATCGGCGCTCTCATCTTTAACAACACCGTTCACCGAGGAGTCAGAATTTAACTTCTGTAATTCTTATAGGGAGCGCCGTGCAATTTCACGGTATCTACCTGCAAAAATAGTGTAAATTTTTCTGTCGAGAAGAAACTTTGAGACATCCACTAAATGTCGTTTATCGAATGGTGGGTGTCTCTTTTTATGCTTTGCGGTACGGTAGGGTGGCTAGAGGTTTTCTTGTTCGGTAAGCAGCAGGAAGAGCCGAAGCATATCGCGCTAGACTCGGGCGCGAACTATCGGCTGATCTTCTCGGCTGCTTACCGCAGTCAGAGGAGGCATCATGGCCGAAAAAAATGTTTCTAAGGTAAAGAATGTGGTCCTGGTGGGCCAAGGTGGCGTGGGCAAAACCATGCTTGCCGAGGCAATGTTGCATCTGACGGGTGCAACAACTCGTTTAGGCGGCCACGCAGGCACAAAGCCCACGCTTGATTACGATTCACAAGAGTCAGAGCGCGGATTTTCTATCTCTACTACTATCGCACCAATTACCTGGGAAAATACGCGTATTAACGTGCTTGATGCACCGTGTTATCCTGACTTTGTGGGTGACGCCTATTCGGCAATGAGCGCTGTTGAGACTGCGCTGTTTGTCGTTGATGCAGCTAGTGGGCCTGGCACTATAACTACCAGGCTTTGGTTTGCTGCTGAGGATCTTTCTCTGTCTCGTGCGCTGTTCATTAACCGTCTGGATCGTCCTGATGCAGACTATGAGACTGCAATGGCCATGCTTCAGGACCGTTTTGGTTCCTCGCTTGGCGCGGTGACCATTCCAATGGGTTCCGGTGAGGCATTCTCCGGCATCATTGACGTTGTCCATCAGAAGGCTCGTAAGCTGGTAGATGGCAAGCCTGAGGTCACTGACATTCCTGCCGAATTCCAAGCAGAGGCAGAAGCTGCTCGAGCTGCTTTAACCGAGTTGGTTGTTGAAGCCGACGACGAGCTCATGATGCGCTACCTTGAGGGTGGAGAGATTACGCAGGAAGAGCTTGAGGGTCTGCTGAGTAAGGCTCTTATGGAGCGCATTTTTGTTCCTGTTTTCTCTGGTTCTTGCGTTCACGAAGAGGGTGTCATCTCTCTACTCGACGCTATCGATGGCTGGTTCCCAACCATGTCCGATTTTGGCCGCATTCCGCTGGTTAACGGCGAGCAGCTTGATATTTCACCTGATGATGAGCGTCCTGTTGCGTTTGCTTTCAAGTCGCTGCAGGATTCACAGAACGGCAAGCTTACGTTTGTGAAAGTCCTGGCGGGTACTATTTCTGCAGGTGCCGAGCTTATCAACGCACGTACTCGCAAGCCTGAGCGCCTTTCTCACCTGTATCGCATGTGTGGTAAAGAGACGTCTGACGTTAGCATCGCCGCAGCTGGCGATATCGTAGTAGTTCCAAAGCTCGAGGCTATGACGGGTGATACGCTTTCCGTTACTGGCAAGGTTGAGGCTGCTGCATTTAGGTTTCCTAACTCTCTGTATCGCACGGCTATTGAGCCTGATGAGCGCGGTACAGAGGGCAAACTCTTTGCATTTCTGGAGAAGGCTGCCGACGCCGATCCAACCCTTAAGGTTGAGCGCGATGAGGACACCGGTCAGACCATTGTGTCTGCAATTGGCGAGGCACAAGTAGCCGTTCTTCTCGAGCGTCTTGAGCAGAGAGCCGGCGTTTCTGCACATAAAGTTGCGCTTCGCATTCCATATCGCGAGACGATCCGTCGAGTTGCAAGCGCTCAGGGTAGGCACAAGAAGCAGACTGGCGGCTCCGGCCAGTACGGCGATTGCTGGTTGCGCATTGAGCCAAACCCAGACGCAGGCTACGAGTTTGTTGACGAGGTTGTGGGCGGTCATATTCCACGCGGCTTCATTCCCGCTATTGATAAGGGCGTTCAGGAAACCATGCGCGAAGGCGTTTTGGCTGGTTATCCTATGATTGACATCAAGGTTGCCGTTTACGAGGGCTCTTATCACCCAGTTGACTCTAATGAGATGGCTTTCAAGACTGCTGCTCGCATTGGTTTCCAGAAGGCTGTTGAACAGGCAGAACCTGTTTTGTTGGAGCCTATGGCTCACCTGGAGATTACCGTCCCAGACAGCTATGCGGGTTCCGTTATGGGCGACGTCTCCGCTTCCCGTGGTCGCGTTGAGGGAATGTCTTCTGGCACCGGCGTTTCCGCTGGTGAGACTACCATTAAGGCGACGATTCCATACGCTGAGGTTACCGATTACGCTACAAGACTGAGGTCCCTCTCGCGAGGAACGGGCGAGTATACCGTTGAGCTGTCAGGATACGAGCAGGTACCACACGATATTCAGGCTCGTCTAGCTGCAGAGTACGCTGAGCGTCGCGCCGCCGGCGAGCGCTAAACTGCAGGTTAAGCGCGGCTAAGCCGCAAGTTGAGTGTGGCTGCTAGGAGCACTTCGGGCGCGACACGTGCTGTGAGCACAGACGCACTGCGAGCGCTGAGCCGCAGGTAGATGTAACGTTTCAAGGAAGAACCCTCGCATCTTTCAGGCGCGAGGGTTCTTTTGCGTTTCTGCAGCGTGTTAGCGTCGGGTTTTAGGCTTGGCGCACAAAATAGCGCAGCTTTGTTATGTTCCGCTGAAGAATCGTCTAGCTCTTAATCAAGATAACCGGACAGCTAGGCGATCACACTGCCTGATATGCATTTATATGCATAAACTTCATTTAATATGCTGGAAAATGAATAGGCTTGTATAAAAAATCTAACTATCGATAAATTCCGTGTCTACAAAACACATCTATGTCGGATATTCTGCTCAATTGCGGGTATTTTACACATCTAATGACGATAATCTGCATACTTTAGCTATTTTCTGCGTCATGTATACGTCTTTTTGACAGATTATCCGACATAGGTGTGTTCAGGCATTATCAAAACAGTGTAAGCAACTAAAGATTCTGCAGAAAGTCAGGTTTCTAGAAATTCATGGACTTATTCTGGGTAAATTACAAACATAACTTCGTACATCAAAGTTATGTTTAGATTGCCACGTGTTTGACCTGTACATTTAATGCGTCGCTCGCACGGTGTGGTTAATCGAGGCCGCGCACACCCCGTGCGCCTTGCGCCCACGCACCTCGTGCGCCCACTCATCCTGCAGATCCTGCACGTCATACAGCAAACAAGCTGCTCATTCCTGTATCGTTTAAAGAAAGGTCGCACGTGTACCTAGAGCATATTAATGGACCGGAAGACGTAAAGAAGTTGGACTCAAAAGCTCGCTTGACGCTTGCCCAGGAGATTCGCGAAAATCTGCTGGTCATGGAGTCAAAGCACGGTGGCCATTTTGGTCCAAACTTTGGTATTGTTGAGGCAACTATTGCGCTTCATACCGTATTCAACTCGCCCGTTGACCATATCGTTTACGATGTTTCGCACCAGACATATCCACACAAGATGCTCACTGGTCGCAAGCAAGCATATATGGATCCCGCACTCTATGACTCGGTGTCTCCTTACACCGATCCTGCTGAGACCCCGCATGACCTTTTTAAGATTGGACACACTTCCACGTCTATCAGCTTGGCGCTTGGCTTGGCAAAGGCTCGCGACATTATGGGCGGCAAGGAGAACATCATCGCAGTTATCGGTGACGGCTCGATGTCCGGCGGCGAAGCGCTCGAGGGTTTAAACGTTGCTGGTGAGCTGAACAGTAACTTTATCATCGTCTTCAACGACAATCAGATGTCCATTGCCGAGAATCACGGCGGCATGTATGACCAGTTCGCTGAGCTGCGCCGCACCAATGGAACTGCCGAGAATAACCTCTTTAAGTCGATGGGCTTGGACTACCTGTATGTTAACGACGGCAACGACATTGAGGCTCTTATCGACGCATTTGAGCAGGTAAAAGATTCAACTCATCCGGTTGTGATCCACATCAATACGCTCAAGGGCAAGGGATACGCTCCCGCGGAGGCAAACAAGGAGAAGTGGCACTGGCATATGCCGTTCGACATCCAGACTGGTCAGAGCCCTGCATCCGGTTCTTCCGAGTCGTACGCTAGGATTTTTGCAGAGTATGCGCTCAGGCGCGCAAAGACCGACCCCAAGTTCTTGGTACTTATGTCGGCTGTTCCTGGCTTGCTTGGTCTTTCGCAGGAACGTCGAGGAGAGCTTGGAAAGCACTACCTTGATGTGGGCATTGCCGAAGAAACCGCAGTTGCAATGGCTTCCGGAGCAGCCCATGCGGGCGCGCATGTAGTTTGGGGCTCAAGCGCAACTTTCATTCAGCGCACCTACGACCAGCTAACTCAGGATTTGGCACTCAATCAGAATCCTGCGGTTATCGTGGGCTCCGGCTCCGTTAGAGGCCTGATGGCCGCCACTCACCAGGGCCTCAGCAGCATTTCTATGATCGCGAACATCCCCAACATGGTGTACCTCGCGCCGTCCAACGCCGAGGAGTACATTTCTATGCTTGACTGGGCGCTTGAGCAGGATAAACACCCTGTCTACATCACAATTCCTTCCGGTTCCGTGATCCACGCCGAGGGTCCCGTCCGCACAAACTTCGATGACCTCAACACCTACGAGGTCACGCGCCAGGGCTCCAAGGTTGCCGTTCTTGCCTTGGGAGATTTCTACGACCTTGGCGAGAAAACCGTCGAGGCTCTAAGCTCTACTCTTGGAATTGAAGCTACGCTGGTCAAGCCATACTTTGCCTCTGGCGTCGACGAAAATCTGCTCGACAGCCTGGTAAAAGACCACAGCGTTATCGTGACCATTGAAGATGGCATCATCGAGGGTGGCTGGGGACAGAATATTGCCAGTTACCTGGGAACTTCTTCCACGCGTGTGCTGAACTACGGCGTTAAGAAGGCCTTCTACGACCGCGTCAACATTGCAGATCTTATGCGAGAAAGTCATCTTGACCCTGAATTGATCGCTGCAGACGTCAAGCAGGTGTTGAGCCTGTAGGTGTTGCTGCAGCACTGCATTTCTCGTCATCACATCAAAACTGCAACAAAAAAGAGGGGCCGCAAATGCGATCCCTCTTCTGTATCAAGTAAGTGTGCTGTTGCAACGCCCCGTTGCGACTTGCCGTCTGAGCTTGCCTTTCAACGCGTTGCCGCGTTGCAGTACGTTGTTGCGACTTGCCGTCTGAGCTTGCGTTGCAATGCATTGTCGCGTTGTGGCACGTTCTTGCGACTTACTGCCGCGTTGCAGTATGTTGTTGCACTTGCCGTCTGAGCTTGCGTTGTGGCACGTTGTTGCGACTTGCTGTCGCGGTGGCGTGCAGCTGGAAGCTTAAGCCTTAAGAGCGCGGCCCATAGCGTCAGCCTGAACAATAGCTGCGTAGAGCTCGTCAGGAGTGACATCGCCAGCGAGGTTGTGGATGGTCTCGCCAGGAACACAAGCAGCTTCAGCAATCTTCTTGATCTGCTCGTCAGTGGTAATGCCAATCTCCTCGAGGGTAGTTGGCAGACCAACCTCAAGGCAGAAGTCCTGGACCTCATCAAACTCCTCCTGAGGAACACCCTCAAGAACAAGCTGGACCAAGGTACCAAAAGCAACGCAGTTGCCGTGAGGTGCGCTGTGGCCACCAAGAGAGGTGAGGCCGTTGTAGAAGGAGTGAGCTGCTGCGCAGTTAACGTTGTCAGCACCAACACCACTCATGTAGACGGTTGCCTCGCAGATAGCCTCAAGAGCTGGGGTTACAACGTTGTTCTCGCAAGCCTTAATTGCCTGTGAACCGTAATCGCGAAGAGTGAGGTAGCACTCCTTAGCAATTGCCATGCCAACGCGGGTAATGCCGGTTCCCTCAAGGGAAGGAGACTCGGTGCGGATGGATGCGCGGCCCTCAAAGTAGGTGCCCAGTGCATCGCCCATGCCTGCTACCAGGAAGGAAACAGGCGCGTTAGCGATGATCTGGGTGTCAACCATAACTGCATCTGGGTTCTGTGGGTAGAAGAGGTACTTGTCAAAGGAACCGTCATCGTTGTAAATAACGGAGAGGCCGGTGCATGGAGCGTCAGTAGCTGCAACGGTAGGAAGAATAACGACACGCTTGCCAGCGTAGTATGCGGTTGCCTTTGCAGTGTCAACAGCGCTGCCGCCGCCGATTGCGACGACTACGTCGATGTTGTCCTCCTCGACAATAGCCTTCATGCGGTTAATCTCGCTGTTTGAAGAAATGCCGCCGAAGATTTCGTAGCGACGGTAATAGTCGCCCTTGCTTTCGAAGCTCTGTTCAATCATGTCGTGAGCTGCTTTGTAGCCGCTGTTAGAGCAGACAAACAGGAAGCGCTTTCCCATGTAGCCCATTTCTTTTTCGAACTCGAGACAAGCATTTTTGCCCTGAACATACTTCAGTGGCTCGCGCATAGCGCGTAACATTTTCATAGGTCCCCCTCTCCGGATACGTTTAGACCTATGTAATTTACGGTAGCACTTTGAATGTAAAGAGGAGCGATTAAATTTTTAGGGCCTAAATATTCTGAATTGTATAAAATGTTGTTTTATGGTGGATGTTCTGTAATTGTTGATTCACAAAATGGCACATCTTCTCTGTATGGCCAGCGCTGTGAACGGCATAAGAGGAATAAATGTCAAGATTACATGAAAGGCAAATACAGGAAAGAAACATTTCCTTATATACGTGGTCAAATTATCTTAACTCGGGTGTTTTAATCTGGACCGTTATAACGCTGTATTACCTTTGGAGAGGTTTAAATTATTTTGATATTGCATTAGTGCAAAGTTTTGGTGCAATTGCGACTGCGGTGCTGGAAATTCCAACTGGATGGATATCCGATCATTATGGGCATCACCGAGTTTTAAAATTAGCGGCATTGTCACGGTTTTTAGCTCTTGTTATTTTGACTTTAGCAAATAATTTATTTTTGATGATAGTTTCGGAATTTTTGTTCGCTTTAGCTAATGCTTCTCAGTCTGGGGCGGGTAGCGCATTTCTCTTTGAGTCAGTCAGTTTTGTGACCACAGAGGACGATAAAAGTAAACCTTATGCTTTAGTTCTTTCAAGAATAACTGGAGTACAGTCTGTAATTAGAATTGCGGTTCGATTAGTTGCACCTCTATTGTTTGATATTAATCCGTTGATTCCATTTTTAATTTCTATTTTTATCTATCTTTTTAGCTGTTTTCTTGCAACAGAATATAAAAATTCTAAACATGTAGGTGTGAGTTGTAATGTGCATCCACTTTTAATTGAATGTTCAATTAAAAATATTTTTAGAAAAATTTTTATTAATATAAAGAAATTTATTACATTATTTAAAAACTTAATAAAAAATCGATTCTTTTTAGTGCTATGTGCTGTTTCATCAATTTCATTAGTAATGGTAAGCAATTACAGTCAATTTGTTGCTCCAAATTTAGAGTCCATGGGATTTGATATAAAATTTTATGGAATCGTTACGGCAGCTGTGAGTTTAGGTGAATTGTTTGGATCACGGCTGATTGCCTTTTTTATAAAAAGGTATTCTGAATCTCATGAATCATATTTTAGTAATAATCTTTGCGGTTCGTTAAGTATAGAAGTGCGGCTGATTTTTACAATAGCTTTGTTTATGGCTATATTACTGCTGTTTTATGGAAACTTTCCGAGTATTGCTCTATGCATTTTTGTGTATATAGCGATTAATTTGTTATCGACGATGTTGAGTATTTTGTTAAGCAAGCAAATGAATCAAGTTGCAAACAGCACAAATCGTGCTACTTTGCTTTCAGTTTCAAATCAAATAGACGAGATTACTGCAGTTGTTTTTGATCCTATAATTGGTTTTGGACTCGATGCTGCAGGATTTGGAGTGGTATATATCTGCTTAGGTTGTCTAGCAATAGTAATTCTTAGCCTAATTCTGGCATATTGTGTACTACAAGCAAATTCAAAAAAATCTTTTTCGTAATGTTTGCTAAATGTACTGATAGAGCGCTAAAGGGTTGAATTTAGGTTGTCGGTTTTTAGGAATCTTTCTTAAAACGAATCACCTAACTGCGCTAAATGCTATTCTTGTAGTGTCAAATTTTCGCACTGTGGTCTTTGGAGGACGCATGCTTAGTTCTGTCGAAATCAAACCCGATGTCTACTTTGTAGGCGCCCTGGACTGGAACGCTCGCGAGTTTCACGGTTATACCACTGAGCGGGGTATTACCTACAACGCATATCTTATCTTGGACGAGAAAATCACGCTTATTGATACTGTCAAGCGTCCATTTTCCGAGGAGCTGGTCGAGCGCATCAAGAGTATTATCGACCCAGCAAAGATTGACGTTCTAATCTGCAACCACATCGAGATGGACCACTCCGGCAGTGTCCCTCGTATTCTGGAGCTTGCACCAAACGCCGAGGTCTACGCAAGCGCACCTCAGGGAGTCAAGGAGCTCAAAGCTTTCTATGGCGAGAATATCAACGTCAACGGTGTAAAGACGGGCGATACGCTCAACATTGGTAAGCGAACCTTAACCTTCGTGCAGACCCCAATGGTTCACTGGCCAGACAACATGGTCACTTATTCCGACTACGATAAGATTCTCTTCTCCAACGATGCATTTGGTCAGCATTATGCTTCAAGCACTCGTTTTGAAGACGAGTCAGACTATTGCGAGGTTATGAAGCAGGCTCGCAAGTATTATGCAAACATCGTTCTTCCTTACGGTCGTCAGGCTGACTCTGCTGTTACTGCAGTTAAGGGTATTGGCCTGGAGAACATTGATATTATCGCCCCAGCTCACGGTGTTGCATGGCGTTCCCACATTGCCGACATCATCTCTAAGTACGAGGAGTGGACATCGGGTAAGCTTGAGGAGAAGGCCCTGGTTGTGTATGACTCCATGTGGGGTTCAACCGACAAGATGGCCCACGCTCTTCTCGACGGTTTCTTGGCTGAAGGTATTCCTGCTCAGCTCATCGACCTTAAAGAGACTCACATTTCCGATGTTATGTATCACTTCCTGGATTCTAAGTATGTTTGTGTCGGTTCACCAACGCTGAACTCTAAGTTTCTGCCTACCGTTTCTTCATTCTTAACTTATATGACCGGTCTTTCCCCAAAGAACGACCATCGCATTGGCTTTGCATTTGGCTCTTACGGCTGGGCTCCACTTGGACCAAAGATGGTTCAGGCTGAGCTCGAGGCAGCAGAGTTTACCATGCCACTGCCCGTTCACGCTATCGGTTGGATTCCTTCCGACGAAGATTTAGATGCTGTTCGCGCCCAGGTCAAGGAACTAGTTAAGGCTGGTAAACAGCTGTAAGCCGCGTTGCATGTGGTGAGCGCAGAACGCGTCGACCACAACGTTGCTGTGTGCACTACATAAAATATCAGATCAAACCCTCGTATCCACTTCGGATACGAGGGTTTTTACGTACGTCGGCGGATGTCATCGTGGCAAAAGTGTTTCTCGCAATAAAATGCGCTCCCAAAAGTGGACATTATGTCTACTTTCAGCACCGCAAAGTGCAATATTCTGCGTTTTTGGCGGATTTTGAAAGCGCTGACCACAGCAATGTCGGATAATCTGCCAAAACGGGCCAAAAACGGTCGTTTTGCACGTTAATGAAGCATTTTTCTGCAGATTATCCGACACAGATGTGCTTTTATACCGCAAAAGCGCATATTATCCGACATTGCTGTGTTTTCGAGGTTCGAAATTTGACCTTCAAGCCAATGGCGAGAAGATCCGATTTTCTCGCGAATCATCTACCTGCAGTTTTGTGAAGTTTCAGATTTTATAAATTGAGATATTTATATAAAAGATTTCACTCCAGTAAAAACATGTCAAAACCTGTCAAAATAGCGGACTTTTGTCCTATTTTCGGCGTTTTTTCACTGATTGCGTCAGCAATGTCATTGCTGGAGCAACTTGCACCCGCGTTTCGTGTCGAGACTGTGTCAAATTCCTGCAGACTACAAGGTAGAGCGCGTTAGAGTACAATAGATGACACAAAAAGTAACTTCGAAGAGGTAGGTGCCCATACATTCGATGGACATTGCGTTAAGTATTGCAATAACCCTGCTGTTTACCTTGGTAAACGGCTTCTTTTCTGCAGCTGAGATGGCCATTGTCAGCGCTCGTCGTGGCGCACTTGAGGCAGACGTGGATGAGGGCGACTTAAAAGCCCAGTTGGTCATTGATATTGCAGCCGATCGCGGATATTTTCTCGCAACAATTCAGGTCGCAATTACTTTGGTAGGCTTTGCTTCCTCGGCATTCGCGGCAACAAGTCTTTCCGAGCCGTTTGGCACTTGGCTGGTCAGTATTGGTGTCCATGCTGATTTAGCGCTTCCTTTGGCTGTCATCGTTATTACATTGATTGTTTCGTTCTTCTCTGTAGTTATCGGCGAGCTGGTCCCAAAGAGTATTGGCCTGGCAAACGCCGAGGCAGTAGCCAAGGCTGTGATCGGTCCTATGAGGGCGTTCATGAAGATTGCGCGCCCACTGGTGTTCATCACGTCTGCTGCGGCAGATGCGGTCACTACGCTTATGGGCGTTGATACAACCAACGATTACCAAGAGGTCACCGAGGAAGAACTTCGTTACATTGTTAAGGATTCTGAGGATCTCTCCGAAGAAGAAAAATCTATGATCCATGAGGTCATCGAGATGGGTGACACTGTTGTTCGCGAAGTTATGGTTCCGCGTGTCGACATGACCGCTATGGAGGATACCGCAACCATTAGCGAAGTCTTGCGCGTTATGCGCCAGACGGGTTTCTCGCGCATCCCTATCTACCACGAGAATATCGATCGAATTGTGGGTATTGCCCACATCAAAGATTTGCTGGAGCCGGTGCTTGATCAGCATGCAAGTGAAGAGAAGATCGCGCGCTTCGTGCGTTCTGCTGATTACGTGCCTGATACCAAAGACATCATCCCGTTGCTCACCGAGATGCAGACGAGCCGCGACCAGATGGTTATTGCAGTTGACGAGTACGGCGGAACTGCCGGCGTCATTACCATTGAGGATATTGTCGAGGAGATTGTCGGCGAGATTGAGGATGAGTTTGATCCAGACAATAAGTACTTGACGCAGCTCTCTGATAGAGAGTGGCTGGTAGATGGTCGTTTCTCGCTCAATGATGCAGATGAACTTGGATGGCCGGTAGGGGAGTCCGAGGAGTACGAGACTATCGCGGGCTTTGTGCTGGATTTGGCTGGTCATCTGCCTCGTCCAGGTGAGGTATTTGAGAAGGATGGCTATGTGTTCCGCGTGCAGTCAATGCGTCGCCGTCGTCTGTCTTTGCTTCGCGTAATTGCACCAGAACCACAGGTAGACGGTGAATCTGAGCCAGCCAGCGAAAACTCTGACATATCAGAAAATGAGTAGCTAAAAGAATGATTACAATAGAGTGAACCAATAGAAAGAGGTTGAAATGGCGCAGTTGATTTCTATCAAAAAAGTTGTGGTAGGACCTAAAAATTTGACCGCTACCGTTGAATTTTCGGCCAAAGCGCCACGTTTGACCTCAGAGGACGCTGAGGCAACCGAGCGCGTGCTTGAGCTTTTACCTGGTCTTTCCGAGCATCTGTGCTTAGGCGATGCTGACGCCCGTTTTGGACTTGTCGCCAAGGACACCGAGGTTGCGCACTTGCTTGAGCACGTAACCGTTGAGCTTCTAGCCCTGACCAATCTTGCAGGAGACGTCTCTTCCGGCAAGACTTCTCTGGTAGATTCACGTCGCGGTCTCTACGAGATTATCCTCGCATGCCCAGATGACGTTTTGGTTGCAGCTTCGTTGTCTAGCGCCGTATGGCTTCTTAACTGGGCGTATGGCAACCAGGATGAGGCCGATCCAGACATTGATGCAATTGTTTCCGGCCTTGTTGCGCTCATTCAGAGCCTTGATGGCGAGAAGAACGATGAGCTTGCAGATTCCGTAGAACCTGAGGTGGACACTGCAACTGAGGCAGAGAGCGTAGAAGCAGAAGATTACGCCACCGACAACTCTTCTGAGGACGTCGATGATGCAGCAGCCGCCGATGCCGCTGAGGCTGAAGCCGCAGACGCTGAGGAGAATAACGCTGAGGTTGCAGGTGTTGATGCAGATGATAGTAAGCCTGCTGACACCGATGCCGACGCTGTCGAGTCTGCCACCGCTGAGCCTATTGCTGACGAACTCTCTGACGCTACGGCCGTTGAAAATGCCACCGATGACTCTGAGGTCACCGATGTCCCAGACGATTGGAATATGATTAACGTTCCTCGTTCAAAGCCCGTTCGATGAACGCTCTTATTGCGGTATGATTACGTACAGCGTTTTGCTGTTTAACAGGAGGTACTTATGAGCAAAAAGTCTGCTGGTTTCTTTCTAGGCGCTGTATTTGGCGCTGCTGCTGGTGCTGTAGCTGGTATTTTTCTGGCTCCACGTTCTGGCGAGGAAACTCGTGCTTTGGCCGCAGATGCTGTGAATGACGCATGGGATTCCGCACTTGATTCATATGAGCGTACATCTAAAGTTGTGAGCACTAAGATTGACGAGGTCAAGCCTACTGTTAACGCAAAGACCGATGAACTCCGTGCAAAAGTTGATCTTGCTCGTGAGCGCATGGATCAGCTTCGTGAGTCACTTTCTGATGCTGTGACTTCTGCTTCTAACACTGTCGCAGATGCCGCTGATGTTGTTGCTGATTCTTTTGCTGTTCCGGAGCCAACTGCTACAACTGCTGAGGCTCAGGCAGTTCGCATTGAGAACGTTGAGGCTCATAATCAGGAGAATGCTGGCGAGGGTTACCAAGAGGCATAAGCCCCGCTTAATAGTAATGTGACGGGACGCCTTGTGACGTCCCGTTTTTTATAGAGAGGTTTCATGTGAAAACAACCGAGCTCCTAGGTGTAAAGGTCTTTATCCCTAAAAAGCCTGCTACAAAAGGTAAGCACGCGGGAGAAGAGCGTTTTTCTAAGTTAGGAAAAATTCATAACGTTGTGTTTGCGCCATTCAAACAAGGTAAGCCCTCACAGGTAGTGGGCGTAATGGTTCAAAAGCCCGATATTGCTGGCATGATTAAGCAAGATGACGCTTTTGTTACGTTGAAGTCGCTTGAAATTATTGAGCAGGGACTTTGCGTAAAAGAGCCCGAGAATAACGTTGATAAGGCCGCAATTAAGCGACTGAACTTAGATTTTGATAACTGCATTTTGTGGCACGGCATGGAAGCTCGCACCAAGAGCGGAAAGAGCTTGGGCTACGTGAGCGGTGCAGAGTTTGACCAAACTACAGGCATGGTCTCGGCATTTCTTGTGGGAGACGGTGCTGGATCAGAAGCGCTGGTAGGTTCGTTTGCCATCAAGCCCAAGTGGTTACTTGGCTACTCTAACGGTGTAATGATTCTCTCCGATGAGGCGACAGACGCACAGCTCACCGGAGGTCTTGCTGCTAAGGTAGGCGAGAGTTATGCTGCAGCCGCTGCTAAGGCTTCCGAGGCTACAGCTAAGGCAGGCAAGGCTGTTGCTGAGGCTACCGAGAAGGGCGCGTTTGCCCTGGGTAAGACTTTGGCCAAGGCAAAACGTGCTATCGAAGATGCAACTGAGCCTGATGCTGAAGATGATTCTGAGCGTCCAGCGCCTGTTGCTGCAGAGGATGTTCAACTTGAGAAGCTATCTCCAGAAGAACAAGCTGCAGCAGATAAAGCTGCTGCAAAAAAGTCTGTTGCAAAATCTGCTGCTACCAAATCAACCACAAAGACCACCACAAACAAGGCTGCAAAGAGCTTTGGTATGCAGCTGGGTCGTATGGGCAAGATGTTCTCTAGCTTCAAGGACGAGTTTGACAAGGCAAGTAAATAATAAACTACAGGTAAACGTACAATATAAAGGGCGAGAAGATCAATCTTCTCGCCCTATTTTTGTGTCACAGTTGTGCAGAGGTTGTAGTGTGGCGCACCTGCTATAAGCCCATGGCCTGCAGAATGAACATCACGATGGTCAGGATGATGACGGTGACAATGGTAAACCAGGTCAACGCGTTCCATATGCGACCGTTGGCGTACTTGCCCATGATGTGTTTGTCGGCTGCAATAATAACCATAAAGATGAGCAGAATTGGCAACAGGATACCGTTGATGACCTGGGCAGCCATCATGATACCAAAGAGACTCATACCCGGAATCAGGACAACAAGTGCAGAAATAACTAGCACAGTTGTAATAATGCTGTGGTAGACGGGAGCTTCCTGCCAACTGCGGTCAGCTCCGCGCTCCCAACCAAAAGCCTCGCAGATAGCGCTTGCGGTAATACCTGGTAGAACGCATGCTGCTAAGAAGGATGCGCCAACCATGCCTAACGCAAAAAGCGTACTTGCATACTGACCTGCAAGTGGTTCAAGGGCGCGAGCAGCATCGGCAGCGGAGTCAACAGAGATTCCGCGAGGGAAGAGCACGGCACCAGTGGTCAGCATGATGAACCAGGTAATGACCTCGGCCAAAATGGCGCCCGCAACATTATCTGCACGTTGAGCAGGAATATCGCTGGTATCAAGGTTTTTCTCGACAACATTTGATGCAACCAGGAAGATCATGTACGGGCTTATGGTGGTACCAATGTTTGCAACTAGCAGCGAGATATACGAGGGATCGCTGGAAGGTTGAGGAATTATGGTTACTCGAAACGCTTCTGCCCAATCAGGTTGCGCAAGTACACCTGCAATGATGTATGTGACAAAAATACAACTGATGGCCAATAGTATTTTTTCAATACGGCGATAAGATCCACCAACGGTTAAAAGCCAAACCATCAAAGCGCTGATAGGTACTGATACATACGTCGGAATGCCAAAGAGCTCCATGCTGGACGCAATGCCTGCGAATTCGGAGAAGGTAACTGCAATGTTGGAAAGCAGCAGTGCTCCCATTGCCAGCGTGGACAAGCGGATACCAAAGCGCTCACGTACCAGTGATGCAATGCCCTTACCAGTAACACAGCCCATTCGAGCTGCGGTTTCTTGAACAACAATGAGCAGAAAGCACATGAGTGGCACAGTCCACAGCTGGGAATAGCCAAAAGTGGCTCCTGCGCTTGAGTAGGTTGCAATACCGCCAGCGTCGTTTCCAGCAAAGGCAGCGAGAAGGCCTGGACCCATCGCAAGTAAAATATATTTTAAGCTGCTCTTGTTAACGCTTGATTTTTTGGAAGTAGCCACCTCAGATGGATTTGAATCTACTATATTTTGGCTTGCATTTTGGTGCGAGGTGACAACGTCTTGTTGTGAGTCTCTTGAATTTTTGAGGAGATGATCCTGTTTAACCATGAACATCACACCTATAAAAGTGTAGAGACACACAGGATAATCAGGAAGTTGATGGTAGAAATTCCCATGGAAATAAGAGTAAGAGTGAGTCCAGAAGTTTCCAGATTCTTTTGGTCACGATAACGAAGAACAGCAAGAAAAATTGGCGTAATCAAAAAAGAGATGAGCGTTGAACCAGCAGCTGCAGCAAATATTTGCATAATAATATGACTCAATACAACGCCGTAATAGATTCCAAATGTTGAGTCATAAGAAGTTATAAGAACTTGCAGTAGCGCATGAGCAACAGCACCTAGCAAACAGATTAGACCACTTACCAAAAGACCTAAAAGCAGGGAGCGGAATGCATAACCTAAAATAGAAGGAGAATCTTCGCTTCCTGGGTCATCCGATAGGAAGAAGTTTGTGACATAGTTGACGGTATTCTCGCTTATGTTAAGGGAAATTGGCATGGTTATAGTGCAAAGTGCTGCGCAGATACCATAAAGAGGATCGCCAAACCAGGCCGTTACACTAAATGTCATCAATATGATAGTGGCAACCCAAAAAGCAAGCCAGAGGTTGCGATGTAAGAACCAAATGAGGTCGCGTCCGCGCTCACCATTGTCAGAATCTCTGCTGCCACCACCAGCAATTTGCAAGTCTTCAGCGTGCTCTTCTTCAAGAACATCAAGAGCGTCGTCAACGGTAACAATTCCTAATAGACGACCTTCGTCTGAAACAACGGGCATTGCAAGGAGATTGTATTTTGCAATATTACGAGCAACCTCTTCTTGGTCATCTTCTGGCGAAGCGGTAACTAGGTTTTTATTTGCAATATCTTCAAGGCGCGTCTCAGGATCAGAAACAATTAAACGATTGAGGGTGACTGTTCCAGATAGACGATTGTCTTCATCAGTAAGATAGAGGTAGCGAACTGTTTCAAAGTCTTCATCAAGATTACGAAGCTGTTCGAAGGCGTAGGCAACGTTTTGATTCTCTGGAACAGAAAGCGCCTCGGAGGTCATAATACGGCCAGCAGTATCTTCACGATATCCAAGAAGCTGTCTAATAGCACGTTGTTCTTTAACACCCATCAAACGCAAGAGTTTCTCGGCACGATCGTAACTGAGCTCAGAAACTAGTTCGGCTGCGTCGTCTGGATCCATCTCGGACAGGATGCGGGATGCTTCTTTTTCGTTCAAGCCACCGATGAGCTCAACCGCCATTGCGTCGTCGTTGAACTCTGCCATTGCTCCGGCTCGTTGCTCGTCATCAAGCTGGGCAAACACCTGGCTACGAAGGCGAGAGTCCAGGCGCTCGATAATGTCAGCGACGTCAGCAGGGTGTAGCTCATCCAGGGTCTTGTGGGAAACAGAGAGCTTAACGTTGGAGAGATCGCGCTCAACCAGATCCATATAGCTCCACGCAATAATGCGCTCCTGCATAGGGTGGCCCATGGCGCGCGCAATACGTGTGACCAGGCGCTCAAGTCGGGGAGAAATGCTGCGCAGCAGACCGCGTGCGCCAACTTCTGCACCCAGAAGGCGTAGCTGCGTTGAGCTGGTATCGGAAAGTTTGAGGTCGTTTACGCGAACGACACGAATGCCGCGTGTATCAACAATCTGTTTGTTTAGAATATCTCTGGCGAGAAGAACCTCATTAGGCTGCAGATACGAGAAACGAATCTCAGTTGAAGGCACCTTAAGCCTAATGACATCCTCATCGTACGTATCAACATACTTACGCCAAGAAATCATCATTGGTGTACGGCCAGGACCCATAAAAGCAAGGGAAGTAATGCGAGGAAAAACTTCTCCGGTAGCAATTCCTAGGTCGGAGACAGAACCGATCTTCTCGCCTTCTGAATCTAGAACCGGATTACCCATTAACTGGGAAAGATAAATCATGTGTGCTCCTTACATGCGTCCGAAGACTCAAGCGTGACTCTTTGCGAGAAACTCCGCGTAGTTTGCCACGGGACTGCATTGCGATTTCACCCCTCACGGTGCAAATCGGCACACCGCAAGAGGTCAGCGACTGTGAGGTCGAGGTTTCATGCTGACCTTTCTCTTCATCCAATAGGACGTGAATTGTGCTTGCGAAGACAATTCACAGATGTAGTTATTTTAACGATTTTCTTGCAAGGCTGTAAAGACTCTTCACATAATCTAGCTGCTCGGATTTGGCTGCAGCAGGTGTGCGAGTGGCATACAGGCGATGCGCAAGCAACGTGCGGGCGACGTGTGACCAGCGCGCAAGTGGCGCACGACCAGCTTAGTCCACGAGGTAGCGCCACACATAAAAAGCTCGGTATCTGCAGAAATGCAGACACCGAGCTGTGCTGGTACAAAGTGTAAACGAAACAGCTCTTAGAACTGTACGTTTGGTGCCTGACGAGTGGACTCGTCGGTAACCTGGAAGCTTGCACGTGGAGAATGTCCACCAGCAAGAAGGTTGTTTGGGAAGACAGCGATGATGTTGTTGTAGTTCATGACAACATCGTTGTAGCTCAAGCGGGCGTAGCTGAGGCGGTTCTCAGTGTCAGCAAGCTCTGACTGGAGCTCTAGGAAGTTCTCGTTGGCTTTGAGCTCTGGATAGTTCTCAACAACAGCAAACAGATTGGTCAGTGCATTGGAAAGAGTGCCGGAAGCCTGCATCTTCTCTTCAGGAGTGCGAGCATTTGCGACTGCAGCGCGAGCGGAGGTAACTGCCTCAAAAGTCTTAGACTCGTGAGCTGCATAACCTTTAACGGTGTTGACTAGGTTAGGAATCAGATCGTTACGGCGCTGAAGCTGCGTATCGATAGCTGCCCAAGCGTTGTCACACTTGTTACTAGCGCGGATGATGTTGTTGTGAATGCTAATGGCCCAGAAAACTAAAAGGACAATAACTACAACTGCGGCAATAATTATCATGCTAAATCCTTTCAATCACTGACAATCCTGTGTCAGTCATCCATTTGGACAGGTTAATTATACCCAAAAGTAAAAATCTAAGGCGTTATTGATTAAAGCATTTAACTTGCTAACGAGTCTTTCGGTGAATGGAATGTTTGCCTGCACACTGGCGAGAAGAATGTTGAGCTAGAAATGACGTGAAATGGAATGGAAGTTCTAAAAAACGTCGTAGTAAAACTGGGAGAAAATCAGAAGTAAAACGCGAAGTTGAGGACCGCCAAAAAATGGCGGAGAGGGAGGGATTCGAACCCTCGGAACGGGGACACCGCTCAACGGTTTTCAAGACCGCCGCATTCAACCACTCTGCCACCTCTCCAAAGCGGTAATATCCTACCGCATAATTCAGTTTTTTGCGAGTAGGGGATTTAGTAAGTTAGGTTTTGCTTCATAATTGAGAGCAGACAAATAAGCGTCAGATTCCCGAAGACTTTGTGTCAGAATCGCAAAAGATTTCCGTCAGATTTCTGACGGGTTTGCAATAACAATCGGACAAATAAGGAGCAGCTATGAGTGATGAAGCGCAAGAGCCTTTAGCCCCACAAGCTGCTCTTGATCAGAAGTACATGAAACTTGCTCTTGAGCAGGCAGAGCTTGCAGCTCAGATAGGAGAAGTACCCATCGGAGCAGTTGTGGTTTGCGGTGGGGAAGTTATTGCCGTTGCGCATAATCGTCGTGAGATTGATAACGATCCTTCTGCGCACGCTGAGTTTCTCGCCATGCAAAAGGCTTCAAAGAAGCTCGGCCGTTGGAGGCTTTCGGGTTGTACGGTTTACGTAACGCTGGAACCTTGTTTGATGTGCGCGGGTTTGATGGTCAACGCTCGTATCGACCGCTGCGTGTTTGGCGCGTTTGACCCTAAAGGTGGCGCAACAGGCACGTTATTTGACGTGAGCAGTGATTCAAGACTCAATCATGAGTTTGCGGTTTCGGGTGGAGTGTTAGCAGACGAAGCATCCGCACAGCTCAAAGCCTTCTTTAAAGAGCGCCGACAGGTAAATAAGCTGTAGTTTTAAATCACCTGGAAAATGAAGAAATCAAGGTAATGACTCTCGGGAATACCCCAAAGAATTGGGTGGTCAGGAGCTTGCTGTCGCTCTTCAATTTGTTTGAGCTGTACGTTGGTATGGTGTGCTGCCTCGGCAATTGCCTGAGCGAGAAGATCTCTGGTCATGAAGTGTGAGCAAGAACAAGTTGCCAGGTAGCCGCCTCGAGGTAACAGCTTCATAGCTGCGGCGTTGATTTCCTTATAGCCACGCATGGCGCTGCGGACTTTGTCGCGCGTTTTGGTAAATGCAGGCGGATCCAAAATGATGAGGTCAAACGGACCTCCCTCTGCTTTGAGCTGGGCACGGTTACGAGCCAGCTCTGGCAGGTATTCAAGGACGTTTGCACAGGTAAAGTCCATGCGGTCTGCCAAGCCGTTGAGCTCTGCATTTTGGTGAGCAAGGTCAATGGCGGTTTGACTGACATCTACACAGCGGACAAATTCTGCTCCTCCAGCTGCAGCGTTAAGGCCAAAGGGACCAACGTGGCAGAAGCAATCCAGTACGTGACGACCTTGTGCAAGATGACGAACTGCACGACGGTTGTATTTTTGATCTAAGAAAAAACCGGTTTTCTGGCTATTTTCTAGGTCAAGGTTGAATTTGAGTCCATTTTCGGTTGCAAGAACGTGAGTTGGAGGCGAGGTAAGGGAACTTTCTGCAATCAAGCCATTCTCGTCCGGTGAAGTTCCTGTCCACCAGCCTTTGTATTGAGGTAGTCCCTCTTTAAGGCGTGAAGGAGAATCGTTTCTTTCGTAGATGCCATCAATTACCTGGTTGTCTGAAGATAAAACCTCAAGCAACAACGGATAGATAACACTGCGCAAGCGCTCCATGCCAACGGTTCCTACCTGCGCAACAAGTACATTCTCGTAGCGGTCAACGATTAGGCCAGGAAAGCCATCAGCCTCAGAGAAGATAATACGGCAACAATTAGTATCGGGCTCAGTACCAGGTAGAGCGCGGTTTCCCATAGTGGTTTTGCGATGTTCCCACGCCCAGCTAATCTTGCGGCTCCAAAATGTTTCATTGAGTCTATCGTTGGCGTTTCTTGTCACAATTCTGACGCGAATCTTACTCATTTCTGACAGAAGACCGGTTCCCTGGTAGGTGCCGTTCTCCTCAAAGACATCAACGATGCAACCATTTTGAGCACGTTCACCGCTTTCCGGAGATGGCTCTACACGGATGACCTCGCCCTCAAAAACCCAAGGATGTCCGCCTGCCAGCGCGCGAGCTGCTTTTTTGGTGGCAATAACCTGTGGATAAGGACGAAGTTGCTTCATGATGTTCTTTCTCGTAAGAAAAATGTAAAAAATAAAGTGCCGAGCACATAAACGCACCCAGTATTGATGAGCTGTAGGAATACGTTACAAAAACAGCAGGATGAGTGCAATAAGAGGGAGGATTCCTTGTTTGATGGCGGCGCTGCGTTTATCTGGCGAAGAGAAGAACAGCAATGCTGCTGCGCTGAACATTGAAAGAACGCCAAAGATTGCAAGAGGTTTACCTATGACGTTGCCAAAAAACATGAAACAGACGCCAAAAAGTGTCTCTACAGCAAGCATAAGGTTGTAAAATCCCTGATTAAAGGCCATTTCTTTGGTATTATTGGCTTCTTCTTTTGTCATGCCAAAAGTTGAACGAGCTTTTTCTGAGGTCCAAGCAATAGACTCCATATAGAAAATGAAGACGTGTAGAAGACCAGCTAAGATAGCGGCAATAGCACCAACGGTTGATAAAATAGACACGTCAACTCCTTACTAAGCGTTTGATTAAGGTACCTTAACACTTATGTGTGGCGTCCATATCTTCCGCTAAAACCAAAGTTTCTTCTGCGTGCTCTTGAGCCAGAAAACATGGAACGAGTAGTTTTGGAAGTAGAACGAGACGCCTGCAAAATAATACGTCCTGTTTCATACTCAAAGCCAGGTAGATCCCATGCAGGAATCAACGCTTTTGTGAAGTATTCAATCTCCCTAAGCGGTGTAACCTCGTCTGGTCCCATGAACGTATAGGCCTGACCTGTGGCTCCGGCACGGCCCGTTCGGCCAATGCGGTGAACGTAATCCTCGGGGTCAAGTGGCACGTCAAAGTTAATGACGACGTCAATTCCCTGGATATCAATGCCGCGGCTCATGACGTCGGTTGCAACAAGAACTTGAATAGTACCACCGCGGAATCGCTCCAGTGCTCTTGCACGAGCTTTTTGCGGACGGTCCGCATGCATAACATCAACTTTCAGACCTGCGGCTTTGAGGTTTTTGTAAATGCTATCAACGCGCAACTTCGTTCTGCAAAAGACCAAAACGCGCTCTGGCGCAGGATCAAACGAGTCGATAAGTGTTTTCAAGAGCTGCGGTTTTTGTCCCTGGGTAACTGAGCACAAATGTTGCTCGATTGTTGCTGCAGTTTGTCCGGTTCTTGCAATCTCGATACGTTCTGGGTCTTTGAGCAGCGCATCTATGGTTGACGTAATTGATGCGGGGAGCGTTGCCGAGAAGAGCAACGTTTGGTGCGTCTTGGGCAACTGCTCCATAATGCGGCGAACACTTGGCCAAAAGCCCATGTCAAGCATACGGTCTGCCTCATCAAGCACTAGCACCTGAATGTTTTCTAGGCTTGTATGTTTCTTGTCGAGAAGATCAATCAAGCGTCCAGGTGTTGCTACCAGCACGTCGCAACCTTTTTGTAATGTGCTTATCTGACGTTTGTAGCGAGCGCCACCTGTGACAATGACGGCTTGCTGACCAGTGGATGCGCAAACGCTTTTGGCAACGTCGTCAATTTGGGCTGCAAGTTCTCTCGTCGGCGTGATAATGAGCGCACGAGGATACGCGTTGCGTTGGGCGTTACCGCGTTTGGCGTCGCGTTTTGTAGCGGTGTGCTTAGCAGCTGTGTCGCGCTCCTTGTCGTTGGTCTTCTCGATCTTGTTGTGTTTCTCGACAGCAATACGCTGCAGCGTAGGCAACATAAACGCTGCAGTTTTACCTGTTCCTGTTTGAGCAGATGCAACAACATCCTTACCCGCTAGGACAGCAGGAATTGCTGCAGTTTGAACGGGAGTGGGCACGCTAAACCCAAGCGTTGCTACGCCTGCCAGAATTTGCTCGTTTAGCCCGAGCTCGGCAAAAGTTATTTCCATACAAACAAGTATACTTATGTGCAACGATTAGCTAAAGGAAGTTACCATGCCTATTAATATTCCAGATGGTTTACCAGCTAAGAAGACACTGCAAGAAGAGCGCATTTTTGCGCTTGAGGAGGAAGTTGCAGAACATCAGGAGATTCGTCCGCTTCACCTGGCAATTTTGAATTTAATGCCTAAGAAAATTCAGACTGAAACACAGATTCTTCGCTTGATTTCAAAGTCTCCTATACAGGTGACATGTGACTTTATGCGCATCTCTTCGCATGAATCTAAAAACACTTCCGCTGACCATCTGGTTACGTTTTATTCAACTTTTGATAACTTTAAAGATAAAAATTATGACGGTTTGATTGTTACGGGCGCTCCTATTGAGGACCTTAAATACGAAGATGTTGATTACTGGGATGAATTTTGTCGCATTATTGATTGGTCTCAGGAACATGTCTTTTCCACCATGTACCTGTGCTGGGGTGCACTAGCTGGCTTGTACTACTTGCACGACATTCCAAAGAAGATACTAGGAGCTAAGCTCTTTGGTATTTTTCCACAGCGTTTATGCGACGAGTATTGCTTTCTTACCAATGGATTTGACGAGGTACATTACATGCCGCATTCTCGTCATGCCGCGATTGAGACATCAGCTCTAGTAAATCATCCCGAGCTTGCTGTGCTTTCTGAGGGATTTACCAGTGGTCCTGCGCTTCTTGCTACTAGAGATTTTCATGAGATTTTTGTAACTGGTCATTTTGAATATGACCGTGACACTCTTGCAGAAGAGTATTGGCGTGACTTCCACAAAGGTCTGCCTATTCGCCTGCCAGAGAACTATTTTCCTGACAACGATCCAGAAAAGCAGCCGCTGTTCACCTGGCGTGCTCATGCTAATTTGCTATATCGCAACTGGATTAACTGGGTGTATCAGATGACGCCGTACAATACAGATGAGATACCTGCGGCTATTGCAGATCTTCGTCAGCGTGTTGTCGAAGCCGATCCTGATGCAAGGATGACCGGTAGGTTCTAGGTAGGCATTTACACGGTGACCGAATTGCTAGTGCTTGTAACTGGTTAGACGCCGTCAATACAATAAAATAATTGATCGATACACGCGTATGAAGCTACGTGTAGAAACACGTATAGAGAGGATGCGTTGATGAAGGTTGTAATTGCTTCAGATATTCACGGTGCTGCCGACTATTGCGAGAAGCTCATGCAGGTTATAGAGGAGGAGCAACCAAAGTATGTTTTGCTTCTTGGAGACCTGCTTTATCACGGACCTCGTAACGATCTTCCTGCAGATTATGCACCAAAGCGTGTCATTGAAATGCTGAATAGCATTTCCGATAAGGTCATTGCTGTTCGTGGAAATTGCGAGGCAGAGGTTGACCAGATGGTCCTCGATTTTCCTTGCATGGCTGATTACAACATCTTGTTTGACAAGGATCCAAAGACTGGCAAGCAGTTCACTATCTTCTTTACTCACGGTCACGTTTTTGGTCCTGGTATTCACAATAGCGTTGATAAGTGGCCTCAGATGCCAAGCCTCGACGCGTTTGTGTACGGTCATACGCACAGAAAAGTCAACATGCAGAGTGCCGATCATCCAGAGGTCACCGTATTTAATCCAGGTTCCGTGGGCATTCCAAAAGACGGCACCCATAGCTGCGGAATCTATGAGGATGGTAAGTTTAGACACGTAATTCTTGGCGAGTAGTTATTGAGCAAATTGCGCGCGTCCGTACATCGTGCGTTATATGCCGTTTACCTGCATACGTAAAAGGCGAGAAGATCAATCGGTCTTCTCGCTTTATTTTGTAGCACTATATGAATCGGCTAGTGCATAGAAATAGTCATAAATTCGTAGCCATGAGCATGGCGCGCAACAGAATATTCAAAAGCACGACCGTCATCTATATAACCTATTTGCTCAACTTCAAGTAGAGGTTCATTTGGAGTTATAGAAAGACGTTTAGCTTCAAGAGTGGTTGGCATGACTGCCCTAATGACACGATGCGCATTGGCAATACGAAGTTCAAGGGTATTCTCAATATATGCATATATCGAATGCTCAAGATGTTTCATTTTAAGATTTGGAATTAAACCGATAGGCATATAGGTGTATTCAATAACTTGTGAAACATCATCAACAATGCGTACACGTACAATGCGGTATACAAAATCTTCAGGACTAATATCCAATGCTTTGGCAATGTATTCTGATGGATGTTGAACCTCAAAGGTATATACAACAGATTTGACACGTTCGCCACGAGCGGTATGCTCAGCCATGAAGCCTTCCATTTGTCCGGAGACTTCTTTGCTCGGACGTATCTGAGTTCCTTCTTCAAGTTTTTTTACAAATGTGCCTGAACCCTTACGTCTAAAGATAAGACCTTGTTGTTCTAGCACTTCAAGTGCCTTGTTAATGGTAATCTTGCTCACTTCATATTGTTGACAAAGCTGAGCTACAGAAGGTAGACGAGAATATGCTGGGTAGGTACCCAGGGAGATATCTTGCTTTATATCTTGAACAATAAGGTCGTATTTGTTCATCTTAATTCCTTTGAAATAGAACAATTTATAGATTGCATTTTAATTTATTTAAGCTAGTATACTACGTGTATTTATTTGACATATCTTCTTATATAATATGACATGTCAGATTTATTAATACAAGAGAGAAGGGCAATTATGCAATATCAGCTTCCTAAAGACTTTTTCTTTGGCGGGGCTATGTCTGGCCCACAAACTGAAGGCAGATGGCAAGATGACGGAAGAATCCCTAGCATTTGGGATACTTGGTCCAACCTTGACATCACCGCCTTTCACAACCGCGTAGGGTCTTACGGTGGCAATGATTTTAGCGGCAGAATGGAAGAGGATTTTGAGCTTCTTAAGTCAATAGGAATGGACTCAGTTCGCACTTCTATCCAGTGGAGCCGCCTTTTAGATATTGATGGCAACCTTAATCCAGAGGGTGAGAGGTACTATCACCAGCTCTTTGCTACAGCAAAGAAGGTTGGTATTGAGATTTTTGTAAACCTCTATCACTTTGATATGCCTGAATACCTCTTCAATCGCGGTGGTTGGGAGTCTCGCGAGGTAGTTGAAGCATATGCGCATTATGCACGCATGGCTTTTGAAACGTTTGGTAAAGAAATTCGTTACTGGTTTACTTTTAATGAGCCAATTGTTGAGCCCGAGATGCGCTATACCGTTGGTGGATGGTTTCCTTTTGTAAAGAATTATTCCCGTGCTCGTGCTGTTCAGTACAATATTTCGCTTGCTCATGCGCTTGGTGTTCGCGAGTATCGTCGCGCAAAAGCAGCAGGTTTTATGCTTGAGGATTCTCGCATTGGTCTTATCAATTGCTTTGCACCACCATATACCAAAGAGAATCCATCCGAAGCAGACCTTGAGGCGTTGCGTATGACCGATGGCGTTAACATTCGCTGGTGGCTTGATCTGGTTACTAAGGGGGAGCTTCCACAAGATGTCATCGACACGCTGCAGTCTCGTGGCGTTGATCTGCCCATTCGCCCTGAGGATAAGCTCATTCTTGCCGACGGAGTTGTGGATTGGCTGGGCTGCAATTATTACCATCCAGAGCGTATTCAGGCTCCTGCAAAAGATACTGATGAGAATGGCATTCCAAACTTTGCTGACCCGTATGTTTGGCCAGAAGCAGAAATGAATGTTTCTCGTGGTTGGGAGATTTACCCACAGGGTCTTTACGACTTTGCTATGAAGGTTCGCGATGAATATCCAGAGCTTGAGTGGTTTGTTTCTGAGAATGGCATGGGTGTTGAGCGAGAAGATCTTAAAAAAGATGAAAACGGTGTAATTCAGGACGACTACCGTGTTGATTTTGTTCGTCGTCATCTTGAGTGGATTGCCCGTGCAATTCAGGACGGCGCAAAATGTCGTGGTTACCATTACTGGGCCATTATCGATAACTGGTCTTGGGCAAATGCTTTCAAGAACCGTTATGGCTTTGTTGAGGTTGATCTGGAAGATAACTACAACCGTCGTCTTAAGAAATCAGCTAAGTGGCTTAAACAAGTTGCCACTACACATATAGTTGACTAGAAACTCGTGAAAGGAGTTTGTTCATGGCAAAAGATAATGGCCAAGCATCGTTTCTAGATAAATTTGCAGAAGTTTCTGCAAAAGTAGGCAATCAAGTTCATTTGAGGAGCCTGCGCGATGCATTTGCAACTGTCAGCCCAATTTACATTTTGGCTGGTATTGCAGTACTGATCAACAACGTTCTGTTCCCACTCATCTTTGCAAATGATCCAGTTACCTTGGCTAATTTCAAGGTTTGGGGTGCAGCAGTTGCTCAGGGCACTCTGAGTTTCTCGGCAGTTATTCTTGCAGGTATTATTGGTTATTGCCTCGCTCGTAACAAGCGTTTTGAAAACGCAATTTCTTGCGTTGTTATTGGTATTGCTGCACTTATTATCATGATGCCTCAGAGCATTGTTGCTACCGCGGGCGCTGTTCTTCACGCAACTAACGCGGCTAACGCAGCTGCCGCAGCAGTAACACTTCCTGTGGCCGAGGTTGCTAAGCTTCTGCCAAGTGACTATGCAGTCACTGGCGTCGATGTAACAGGCGCTTTTTCCTCCTCCTTCACTGGTACTAACGGCCTGTTTGGCGCAATCATCATTGGCCTGCTTTCTACCACAATTTTCATTAAGCTCTCTAGCGTTAAACAGCTGAAGGTCAACCTTGGTGAGGGTGTTCCACCAGCGGTTGCAGATTCTTTTAACACCATGATTCCTATGATGTTGACCTTGAGTGTTTTTGGTATTGCTTCTGCTCTTCTTGCAGTTTGTGCGGGCACTGACCTTATGACCATCATTGCAACAAGCATTTCCGCCCCACTGAAGGGCCTTATGAATGCTGGTCCATTTGCGGTCATCATCATCTACACCTTTGCAAACCTGCTCTTCTGCCTTGGTATTCATCAGTCCACCATCTCTGGTGTTCTGATTGAGCCAATCCTAACCATGCTTATTGTTGACAACATGGCAACCTTCGCAGCTGGTCAGCCAATCCCTCAGGATCACTACATGAACATGCAGATCATCAACACCTTTGCTCTGATTGGCGGTTCTGGTTGTACTCTGATGCTGCTTTTTGACACCTTTGTTTTCTCCAAGAACAAGGCTTCTAAAGACGTTGCAGCACTTTCTCTTCTCCCAGGTATCTTCAACATCAACGAGCCAGTTATTTATGGTTACCCAATCGTTTTTAACCTTCCTCTGATGATCCCATTTGTTCTTATTCCAGATTTGTTTATCGGTTTGACCTACTTGCTTACCAACCTTGGTTGGATTAGCCCCTGCGTTGCAATGGTTCCTTGGACCACTCCAGTCTTCCTGAGTGGTTGGCTGGCAACCGGTGGCGACGTTCGTGCTGTTATCTGGCAGATCGTCGAGGTTCTTCTTGCAATGGCAATTTACCTGCCATTTATGAAGATCTCCGAGCGCGCACAGGCCAAGCAGGCTGAGGCTCTTGCAGAGAACGCTCAGAATGCAGAGTAGTTTGTAAGCTTATAATCTGAGTATTACTTGAAGCCAGCCATCGTATTTGGTGGCTGGCTCATCAGAAGGAGATCACATGAAAATCTTACTTGCTTGCAACGCTGGAATGTCTACCAGTTTGCTTGTTCAGAAGCTTCAGAAAGAGGCTGCTTCTCGCGGTTTAGATGTAGAGATTATTGCAAATCCTCTTAATAAGGCACTTGAGCTTATTGATGGTGCAGATGTCTTTTTGCTTGGACCTCAGATTGCTTATGCAAAGGCAGACGTTGAGGCCGCAGCAGGATCTATTCCTGTAGCTGTTATTCCTATGGTTGATTACGGCAGGATGAACGCTGCAAAGATTCTTGACGACGCACTTGAGCTTATCAAATAAGCTATAAAAATTTTGTGAGTTCTTAGGTGTTTAAGAAAAAGAGTATGAGGTAAAAATGGCTTTAGATGACGGCATGACTGCTACACAAGAAGCAGCTTTTGAGATTATTGCTACCGTTGGAACTGCAAAGTCAATGTATATTGGTGCAATTCAGAAGGCAAAAGCAGGCGATATTGAAGGTGCTCGTGCGGACGTTCTCGCTGGTACAGAAATCTTCAATGAGGGTCACGGCACGCACTTGAATATGCTCCAGCAGTCTGCAATCGACAACAGTAACGTTGAGTTCTCGCTCATTTTGCTCCACGCTGAAGATCAGCTTATGCAGGCTGAGTCTTTCCGCATTATTGCCGAGGACTTCATTGACGTGTACGAGAAGCTGCTTAACAAATAGCTGGCGAGAAAAACATTTTAGGCGCTTTGGTGCTTGGCTGCTAAGCGCTTGGTCTGTAAAGTAGCTCTCATTTCACTTTAGACAAATAAAAAGGCGAGAAGATCAATTGGTCTTCTCGCCTTTGTGCGCCTTGCGGTATATTGTGCTGTTTTCTAGTCAGCGTTACTTTCTAGAAAGCGTATCTGTGTTCCACGTACTGCTTTGAGAGCTGATAGAAACGGTTTTGCCGCCGTTGGTAGAGGAAAGAGTAAAAGGCTCGCTCCTGCCACTAACCTGACCATTGAAGTTAAGCTCAAGCTTGTTCTCATCGCCGGTCCAGGTTCCACGAACCTCAGGCTGGCCACCAATACGCCAAAGGACCGTGCCATCTTTCTGGATGACAACCTCCATAGATTTGCCGTCAGTGCCGGTTCCGCTATAGGTACCAACCCACTTTTCGGCTTTCTTGCGGTCCTCCTCGGACTTTTTGTCCTTATCCTTCTTCTCTTGCTCGCTCTTGTTCTTCTCGGTCACGCCAGATTTTAGACTCTCACCTTTCTTTATCTGGTCGGAAACACGAGAGTGATATGAGTCATACGTTGAATTAGTGCCGGTATCATTGCCCCAGATTTCCTTCTCGTTCTCTATATCGCCGAGAAGAGCTTGCAGCTCAACCAGCCTGTTTGAAACGGACTTTAGATCAAGCGTGGTTGCTGAATCGGTATCGTTAAAGCTGTTTGCAGCCAGTCTGCGCTTGTAGTCGGCCTCAAACCAATCGCGAATTTTTTTCTGTCCATCTGAAATTGAGCTGTTTAGGACGTTGACACTTGAGTCATCGGTGCCGTTAGGAAGACGGAACTGACCGTTTTTCTGGTCACCAGTAATTTGCTCTTCAATTTGATCGAGCTTCTCGTATTGGTTGAGAAGTTCAGCACGACTGCTGTCGCTGGCTGGATTGACGTCAACGCTTTTGATTTGTTCTTGATAGCTGTCAATACGCTGCTGGACAGCGCTGCGCCTGGCTGCATCGTCTTGATGAGAATGGATGACCCATGCAACGGCCAATGCGCCTACGATCAAGACGGCTGCAAGCAAGCCAAATGCAACTTTGCGGAGCGCGTCCGAGCCGTCCTTGGTTTGTTTGCGCTCAACAGAGCTAGGTCCGTTTGAAATGACGGTGAACTGCGAAGGGTCAAAGTGAGAAATGGCAGTTGAATCAAGGTCGTCGGTGGTAAAGACGTTGATCCGATCAGGGTCGTTAATGAAGACTGTAGATTCCTCAGCGGCTGTAACAGTAGAATCGTCATCTGCGATAACGGTGGGGTCAGTGTCAACGGTAGAAGCTTCATCCGAAGTGATGTAAGAGTCATCAGTTGAGGCTTCTAGAAGTGAGGTTTCTGCAGCAACTGTGTCATCGGCTGGATGCTCTGCGAGGATGGTTGCGTCTGGGTCAGTTACAGTTTCAGTTGGTGTATCGGACTCTGCTGATGCGATAATCTCGGTGGCTGTGGTGGAGTTGTTGGGTGCGGTTTCTGGTACAGGTTCTGTAGACTCGGCGGGCGCATCGGTTTTCTTGACATCTGCAGCGTCTGCAACATCCACGGTGTCTGCAACATCCGCGGCGTCTGCAACATCTGCAGTGTCTGTAACATCTGCGGCGTCTGAAACATCCGCGGCGTCTGAAAGCTTCTGTCCACAGTTGGAACAGAAATTTGTGTGCTTATCAATTTCAGCTCCGCAATTGGGGCAATTCATAGAGTCGCTCCTTAAATCGCCAGTTAGACTCAGTGGCTTTTAGTTGTACTGGGTTACTATTGTAGCGTTAACAGGAGAAACGCCAAAATGTTTTTAGTTTTGAGAACAGCCGTAGATGCTGAGAGCGAAGTGATATGGCACAAAGCTGCACGTTTGAACCTACGGTTTAAAGCAGAGAAACCCCTGCTTCTGCACAACGTTCTTCAGTCTGCTTGTCCCAAATAGACGCCTGCACCTCTCCAACGTGCGCTTTTTCTAGTAGTAGCATGCAGAGACGGCTTTGGCCAATGCCACCGCCGATGGTAAAGGGCAACTCACCGTTAATGAGCATCTTATGGAACGGCAGCTTAAGGCGGTCTTTGCATCCAGCGATTGTTAGCTGCGACTTAAGCGTCTCAGCGTCAACACGGATGCCCATACTGCTAATCTCAACGGCACAGTCTAAGGTCTCATCCCAGAACAGCAGATCGCCGTTGAGCGACCAGTCGTCGTAGTCGGGAGACCTAAAGTCGTGAGGTTGACCAGAGTTCAGAGCAGCGCCGATGCCCACAATAAATGTAGTTGGATGCTCGCGAACAAACAAATCTTCTCGCTGTTTAGGTGTCTGAGTAGGGTAAAGGTCCTCGAGTTCCTGCGAGGTTACAAAAGTGACTTCTCGGCTGAGCTGTGTATTGAGCTGTGGATAGTGCCACTTGAGCTCGTCGAGCGTACCGCAGATTGCCTCAACAATGCGGCAGACAGCGTCTTCTAGCGTATCAGTATTGCGCTCGTCCTGCGTAATGATGCGTTCCCAGTCCCACTGGTCCACGTAAATAGAGTGCAGGTTATCGGGCTGTTCGTCGCGACGGATAGCGTTCATATCGCAGATCAGGCCGCGGCCGACGGCAAAGTTGTAGCGCCAGAGAGCATAGCGCTTCCACTTTGCGAGCGACTGAACTACCTCGGCGTCTTTGCCAACGTTAGGTAGATCAAAGGCAACGGGATGCTCGACACCATTGAGGTTGTCGTTCATGCCGGTAAGCGGATCAACGATGAGCGGAGCGGTGACGCGCGACAGCTTCAGTGCAGCGCAGAGTTTGGTTAGGAATACGTTTTTGACCTGCTCAATAGCCTTTTGAGTATCGTAGAGCGAAAGGCTTGAACGGTAGCCCTCGGGAATCTTGGTCATGTGGTCTCCTTGCAAGAGAGCGCTAAAAATTTGATTGCGCTGATTTTGCCTTCTTTCTGTAACCCTTTGGCGAGAAACCCGTGTGATTTAACCGTTTTGTCAAAAAAGACGCACATTCAGTGACCGAAGAGATTCTATATATGTAGGTAGGAAAGTGAATTAAATAGCATGTTGCACGATATTGATGCCTCAGCATAACAGTCGAGAAAAAATCCAAAATTTTTTGAAAAAGTCAGTATAGTCTAACTATTTTCGGGAATATAACAGTTAACTAGTAATAATTACTAGTTAACTAAATAATGTATCTAACAGAAAGGTTTTTAACTATGCTAAACGATAAGCTCAATGTTCTTCTTGCTAACTACGCTGTTGAAGCCCACAAAATTCACAACTTCCATTGGTACGTAAGCGGTCCTTCGTTCTACAACGTGCATACTGACCTCGACGAGGTTTATGGTGCAATGTATGATCAGCTTGATGAGGTTGCCGAGCTTATTCTGATGAACGACGGCTCTCCACTTGGCTCTATGGATTCCTTCCTCAAGAATGCAACTCTTTCCGAGGCTGCAGAGGGCTTCAAGAATCCACAGGAGATTTTCAAGGCAATTCTTGCTGACTACGAGGCAATTCGCGCACTTGCGGCGGAAATCAAGAAGGACGCCGACGCTGAGGACAACTTCCTTGTTTCTGCAGCAATGGACGAGCAGATCGCTCTTCTCTCCAAGACCATTTGGATGATTAAGCAGTCCAACAAGTAAGTTTGGCAGACAGCCAGTTAACCGTTGTGTTTCTTTCTTTCCCATAAGTTCCATGAAATGCCGTCGGATTTCCGGCGGTTTTTTTTGTGGCTGCTCGTGTTAACTAGGAGTTGATTTTTTTGTAAAAAATCAACTAGCGAGTCAACTGTCCAATGTAGTGGACACATGAACGCAATTCAATGACTACTATCTGCACTGTAGTAAGTGTTCTTGTTCAAAAAGGCGTTTAACAGATAAAAGACACATCAAACATGGGAGGAATTATGTCTTTAACACGTCGCGAGTTCATTTATGCAGGTGCTTCTAGTTTGTTTGCTCTTGGCTTAGCGGGCTGCGGAAACAGCAGCACAACATCTACGTCTACTTCTGATGCACAGAAGGAGGATCAGAAGAAGTCAGAAGAGAAGCAGCCAGAAAAGTTTGCGGTAACTATTGGCACGCTTACGCAGATTGCTGATTACAACGGTGATCCAGCAGCAAAAATTACGTTCAATTTCACAAATAACTCTGATGAAACCACTTCATTTATGAGTTCAGTACGAGTCGAAGCATATCAGGATGGACAGCAGCTTGAAGCTGCAGTTATAACTAGCGGTGATGTCAATTGGGAAAGCACTGCGAAAAAGATTAAGACTGGAACAAGCCTTGATGTTGAGCAAGCTTACAAGCTTATTAGCTCGTCTGATGTTGAAGTTGAAGTGTATCCACTCTTTGGTAAGGATAAGCTTGCTGCTCAGACTTTTAGTCTGCAGTAAAGAGTCTCCTGTTTATACTGTCCAGTTTGATGGACACATACTGTCCACTTGATAAGGAATACTTCCTATCAAGTGGATTTTTATACGGAAGGTTCCAAAGGCGATGTATACCCAAGTGCTCATTTATGGACGCAGTTTTTATATGAAAGAGCACCTATTTCTTGATGTTATAACTAGAAACCTTGTAGTTTACGAAGCTTATTCACCAAAATTTGAAGAAGGTATGAGACCGTTTATACCTCTTAAGTATTCGTTTTCTAAAGATGAACAAAATGTCTTTAAGGTCATTGAAAATCTGTTTTTAGAATCGCAAGAAATTGAATCTAGAGAACTGAAAATTCCGGTGTCTGAGTCTCAAAAAATTAGTAACAAAATTAATGACCTAACAGACCCAATCATTAACGGAATGTCAGAAGAGGAGCAGGAGAGAATTTCTGCTGTTAATTATGGACGGGGACTAATACTGGATGAGGGACCAACTTACAAAGTAGTTTTACGAGGCAGCGCAATGATTCCCTTAGTTTTTGACAATATAAGGTATGGATCAGAATTGCATGAGCTAATTATGCTGATTGATTTGGCATCAAGAAATATGCCAACGTTTTAGTTCAATAAAAAAGAGGGCCACCACCAGGTAGCCCTCTTTCAGTTTGCGCTGGCGAGAAGAACGCTGCACTTGAACGATTTTCTCGCCAAGTGTGGTTTTCTCGCTAGATGCTGATTTTAGTAGGTAGGGTTTTCTACCTCAACCTTGTCGACCTCCTGGAAAGGAGCAAGGGTTGAGACCATCACGATAGGCTCGTCGTAAGGGTTGTTGACGTAGTGGACCTCGCCGGGCTCAATGTGGATGAAGTCGCCTGCCGAGAGAGTATGGACCTCGCCGTCAACCACAATATCAACCTTGCCCTGAAGGATGTGGAAGTTCTCCTCCATGATGTTGTGGTAGTGAGCCTGGAAATCCTGGCCTGGTTGGAATTGGACCATGGCATAGTTCATACGAGGGCCCTTCATCAGGTACTTAGGACCGTGATCTCCGCACCTGTACTCAAAATCGTTCTCGTTGACAATAAACATCTTGCTTTCCTTTCAGGCGCAACTTTTAGATGCGGCCAAACACTCTTCTTACGTGCCTTGCGGCGGCGACGTCTCGTGCGTTATCGAGCGTCTCCGCGGCGCAGCGGGAGACCCAGCGCTTACAAACCAGGTGCTCTCCACATGCTTTTGACCTTGCCCTCTTCTGCAAGCTCAAGCTGACTTTTGTAAACATCCTTCCACTGGACATACAGCTGGTCGTAAACAGCCTTATTGTCTGGGTTAGGGGAGAATGTCTTATCCCATTTAACAACACGCTTTGCGCCTTCGGCGATACTTGGGTAGATGCCTACACCGTAACCTGCAAGAACAGCGGCACCCAGAGCAGTTGCCTCTTTGACCTCTGGGATGCGAACGTTCTTGCCGGTAACGTCGGCGACAATTTGTGCCCACAGAGGACTCTTGGAAGCGCCGCCTGCAAAGATAAGCTCGTCTGGCTCGTTACCTGTAGCCTCTTTGACTAGGTCAATGTGTCCGCGGACGAGAAGGGCGGTATTCTCCAAAATTGCACGATAGAAGGTGTACTTGTTGAAACGTTCTGGATCAAGCTCAAAGTTGGTAAACGTTGGGCTTGCGTGAGTCCAGTGAATGTAGTTCATAACGTCACTGAAGCAGCAGAGCATACCGTGGCTACCTGCAGGAATCTTAGCAGCATGTTCGTTCATGACGTCGTATACATCGATACCACGTTCTTTAGCCTCGGTCTTTTCTGCCTGGCAGAAGCCGTCACGATACCAACGCATAACCAGACCAGGCTTGAATGCCAGGGCCTCGTACTGCCAAATCTGAGGAATAGCGTGGCAGTTTACGCGAACGCGATAGTCAGGATCTGGAGTGCTCTTATTGGTGTTGAACTCGTACTGCCAGAAGCTGCCACCAAAAACACCAGCTTGACCAGGCTCGCAAGCGCCAACACCAATCATGCCCAGTTGGCAATCGCCGCCACCGACAACAACAGGCGTACCTTCAGCAAGGCCCGTCTCTGCTGCGGCGTCTGCAGTTACAGCGCCAAGAACTTCTCCGCACTCGATAACCTGGCCAAACAGGTCATCGCGCAGACCACACTCTTTTGCAATCTCTGGATCCCAAGTGCGCTCTTCCAGGCTCATGATTCCGGTGGTACTGCCGTTTGATGGCTCAACCGCGAGAATACCCGTAAGTTTGTAAGCAAGCCAGTCGTTAAACATACCAATTTTGGCAGCCTTGTTGTAGATCTCTGGCATCTTGTTCTTAACCCAAAGAAGACGAGGTAGAGCACCTAGTGCATAGGTTTGACCACTCTTCTGGTAAATCTTTTTCTCAAGTTCTGGGTTCATATCAATGAGCTGTTTGACCTCATCAACACTTCGAGCGTCAACGTTAGCGCATGCCCAAATCTCGTTGCCGTCTTGGTCGTACAGGAGGATGCCCTCACGCATGCAGGTAGTAGAAATACCAGCGATTTCTTTAGGGTCAACAGAGGTCTTTGCCAGAACCTCTTTGATACAGTCCAGAGCAAGCTTCCAGTCAGCAACCCAATCAAAGTCCATGCTGCCGGGCCAACGAGGGTCCTCATGGTGCTCCCACTCGCGCTGAGCAACTCCAATTTGCTCACCGTCAACACTAAAGAGAACGGCGCGAATACTTCCTGTTCCCGCGTCTAGTGCAAGAAGATACTTGCCCATTAGATCCTCCTTATTTACGAAAGAAGCAGCTCAGTAGCAGTATCTGAATCTGTAATCAACACGTTCAGATAGCCGCCGTTAAGTACTGCTTTAATTGCCGTAACTTTATCTTTGCCACCAGCAATGCCAACAACGTTCTTGAGTTGGCGAAGCTTATCCAAATCGGTACTAATGACGCGATCTTCAATTTCTGTCTGAATAAGGTTGCCGTCTTTGTCCACAAAGTGATTCAGGATATCTCCGACAGCTCCTTGCATCTTAAGTACAGCAAGCTCGCCCTCGTTAAGGATGCCGTTGCGCAAAACGGTAGCTCCTTCAACCGCGGCGCCGATGCCAACCACACTCATATCTGCGTACTCTGTCATGGTAGACACATCTTGCAAGCTCTTCTCGTCAAGAAGAGCATCGCGCACTTGGCGAGAAGATACAACAAGCGGAGAAGGTGTCAAGAACAGGCGCATGGAGTAGGCGGTTGTACCAACAGTTGGTAGGTAGTAGCTCACACCACCCGTAAGACTTACGACGTTAAGTGATTCCTCGCGATTTTTGGCAAGAAAGCCTAACATGCGACTGACAGTATCGCCGTAGCCAATGTTGAGGTAGCCATCTTCGCGCAGGTGGTCAGAGACATAGTGAGCTGCACTTTGAGCAATAGACTGGTTGATAGCAGAACTATCTAGAGGAGTTGGCACTACAAAAGCATCTTTAAGACCAAAGCGGTCAATAAGAAGCTGTTCTGCGGAAATGCGCTGGCTATCGTTTTTTCTAAAGCTAAATTGAACAATACCTTGAGTACGAGCTTCTTCAAGCAAACGAATAACCTTTGCACGAGAAATGCCCATGACTTCAGCAATCTGAGCCTGGGTGTTATCTTCCATGTAGTAATACCATGCGGCCTTAGTGGCTAGTGCATAAGTTTGTTCGTCCATTCTTCCTCCTGTTGATACTTTTGTCTAATAGTAAAACATTTGTATCTAACATTCTAGACTTCATTATAGTAATTAATCTCCCTATTAACAGGAAGGTATACTATAAATACCATAATTACGTATAGCTGAATTGTGAACTATTGTTCATAGTACAATCAAAAATACCATTCACGGCAGTAATAATACCGTTTGCCGTGACGGTGCTTTGAAGAATGCCTATTTATAGATATCTTCAAAGTGTGAGATTTTGTTCGGCCGTTTGTTATTTTTGGTAGGAGGTACTATGGGTGAAACTTTTGACATCGATATCGATGCCACTGACCCAAAGTCGCCTGAAGGAAAAGATGTGTGCGAGCAGTGTGACACACTTCTTTCCGTACGTGGAATCAAAAAGTCATTTGGTTCCAACGAGGTATTAAAAGGCATTAACTTAGATTTGGCACCAGGAGAGGTTGTTTCTCTTATCGGTGGTAACGGTTCCGGTAAGTCTACCCTCATGAAGATCATCATGGGTATTTACTCTGCCGATGAGGGAGAAATTTCTATCGATCGTCAAAAGGTTGATATCTCCAACCCTAAGGCTGCACTCGCGCACAGTATTTATATGGTTCCTCAGGAGCCAATGCTGTTTCCTAACATGACCGTTAGAGAAAACATCACTATTGGTTTTGAGGCTCCAAAAGCTGAGCTCAACAAGATGCTCGAAGACACTATGAAAGAGATTGGCTGGGAGCTTGACTTGGACCGCAAAGCAATGACGCTTTCCATTGCTGAGCAGGGTATGGTTGAGATTCTTCGCGGTCTTATGCGCCATTCTGAGATTCTTATTCTGGACGAGCCAACTTCTGCGCTTACTTTTGATGAGGTACAGAGCCTCTTTAAAGTAATTCAAGAGCTTAAGCAGAAGAACATCGGCATCATCTACATTACACACCGTCTGGCAGAGGTCTTTGAGATTTCTACCAGCATTGGTATTCTGCGTGACGGCGTTATGGCTATGCGTGGCAAGGTAGAGGACTTTACGCGAGAAGATCTTGTGCGTGGACTTCTTCCACCAGATGCAGCAGAGATTAAGAAAGAGATTGCCGAGAGCGCAAATATTGATTACAACGCAGAGCCTATCTTTGAGCTTGCAGAGTTCACCGGCTATGGGTTTGCTGACGTAAATCTCAACATTTATCCAGGCGAGATTGTTGGTCTTGCAGGTATCGTTGGTGCTGGTAGATCTGAGATGGCTACCACCATTTATGGTATGGATAAGGTTTTGGGTGGCAAGGTGTTTGTTGACGGTAAAGATATTACCGGTAAGTCCACCAAGGATGTCATTGCTGCAGGTCTAAGTTATGTTCCAGAAGATCGTTTCAATGACGGCCTCTTTAGAATTCGTGACGTTGCTGAGAACACTACAAGCTCTCTGCTTGCTAACTCTTCTCTTGGTAAGTTGCTGCTTAACCGTAAAGAAGAGGATAGGGTTTCTCAGAACTACGTAGATAACTTCCGTACTAAGGTCACTGGCCTTGATCAGGAGGTTGGCGGTCTCTCTGGCGGTAACCAGCAAAAGATTGTTATTGGTCGCGCATTCTCGGTTGCTCCAAAGGTTGTTATTTTGGACGAGCCAACTCGTGGTATTGACGCTGCTGCTCGTGGCGATGTATATGCCGTTTTGCAGGAGCTCCGTAAGCAAGGCGTTTCTATTCTTCTGATTTCTTCTGATATGGAAGAGATTATTGAGCTTGCTGACCGTGCATTCACTATGTATCAGGGACGCATTAATCATGAGTTCAAAAAAGAAGAAATTACGCAGGACAACCTTATGTCCGCAGCATTTGGATTGTAGGAGGTGACGTATGGATTTTGTAAAGCGCCTTCTCAAGGCTAGGGGATTGAGCAGCCTGGCATTTCTGATTGCTCTCTTTATTATTGTTGGTGCGATGAACCCCGCATTTTTAACCCCATCAACAATTGCTGCCTGCTTTAACACGTCCGTTGTCTACACATTGGTCGCTGTTGGTGTGGCCTTCACCTTGTTTGTTGGTGAGATTGACGTTTCTGTTGGCTCAAACCTGGGTCTTGTTGCTGTGGTAGTTGGTAGCATGCTCAGAGATGGAACTCCACTTCCTGTTGCATGCCTAGTAGGCATTCTCATTGGTGTGGCAATTGGCTTGGTTAATGCATGGGGCGTTGCAGTTATGAAGGCTCCATCGCTTATTTTTACTCTGGGTACTAACGGTGTTTTGCGCGGTATTGTTTACGTGTATACCAATGGTCAGTGGGTTGAGAATCTTCCTAAGGAGTTTAAGGACTTCTCGGCAGTAACTGGTATTGGTGACTTCACTGTTTACTATTGTGCAGTTATTGCTCTGGTTATTCTGATTCACTTTGCACTGACTCAGACCCGTCGTGGTCGTTGGTTTGCAGCAGTTGGCGATAACGCTAACGGCGCAACCCTAGTTGGTATTCCAGCTCTTCAGACCAAGATTTTGGCATACGTTATCTGTGGTGTAATGGCAGCTATCGGCGGCATCATCTTCTGCAGTCGCATTGGTTTTGTTACCCCAATGAGTGGTAATGGCTACGAGATGAAGGCTATTGCAGCCTGCGTGCTTGGCGGCGTCAGCCTGCTTGGCGGCGTTGGTTCTGTTCTTGGCGCGGCTGTCGGTTCCGTCATCATGGCATCCATCAGCTACCTTTTGGTCTTTATGGGTTTCTCGTCAAATTACGACAACGCAATTACTGGCGTCATCCTGATTGTCATTGTTGTTGTGGACGCTCTACTTCAGCATCGTTCTATTGTTCGGAACAGGCATGCTCGTCTGAACGCACGCGTTTCTCCTAAGCCAGCCTCTGAGGTTCTTGCAGAGCAGATTGCAGACTTTGGTGAGGCAGCAATGAGCCCTTTGGGTAAGAAGGGCGGTGTTCGCTAATGATGAAGACATTTAAGGGATTCTTGTCTAAAGGTCAGACAAGCTGGAACATGATTCTTATTGGTCTTCTGGTGCTTGAGTTTGTGATCTTTGGTGCTGCAAATGGTAAGTTTTTGCGTCCAGCATTATTGTTTACCAGCATTAACGATAACCTGCCAGTCTTTATGATTTCGCTCTTTGTAACGCTTGTTATGGTTACTGGCGGCATTGACATTCAGGTTGCATCTTTGGTTGGTCTAACGTCCATCACTATCGGCGTTGGTTGGCAGGACTTTGGTCTTCCTATTTGGGGAGCTGTGGGTGTTGCCTTTGTATTAGTTGTTGCTTGTGGCGCGCTTTCGGGCTTCCTGATTGCATACTGCCGAGTACAGGCAATGGTTGTTACCCTTGGCGGCAGCTTCCTGTACTCCGGTTTGGCGCTGCTCATTTCTACGCTTTCTAAGACAGAGAGCTATCAGGGAATTGGCGGTTTTCCCGAGGACTTCAAGTTTGTATCTAACTTCCAGCTCTTTGGCGTCATTCCATTTCAGCTGCTTATTTACATTTTGATGTTGGCTATTGCGTTTATTTTGCTGCATAAGACTAAGTATGGTCGTCGCATTACTCTGGTTGGTGTTAACCAGAGTGCAGCTGAGTTCTCTGGTATTAACAGCCGAGCAGTCATTATGTCTACCTACATGCTCTCTGCAGTTTCTGCGGTTATTGCAGGTGTTGTGCTGACCGCCTATCTGGGTACCGCAAAGTCCGATCTTGGTGCTGATCTTACTATGGACATTATCACCGCAGTTGTTCTGGGCGGTACGCTTTCTACTGGTGGTAAGGGCTCCATTGTTGGTACTGCACTTGCTTCATTTGTTATTGCATTTTTGCGCTTTGGCTTGCCACTGTGCTTCAAGGTGAGTCCACAGTATCTGGATATTCCTGTTGGTGTCCTGCTGGTTGCTGTCATCGTTGCTCGATCGGCAGCAAGCGGAACAAATATTGGTGCGTTTTTAAAATCGCTGCTTTCTAGCAGCAGTAAAGCCAAGGCATAAGCTTTGGGGAATTGTGCCTTAGGCACAGACAAGGGAGGTTACCTATGCAAAACATTACTCGTCGTGGTTTTATCGGTGCCGCAGGCATCACCGCAGTTAGCGCTGGCCTCGCTCTGGTAGGCTGCAATAATGGTGGCGAGAAGAAGGAAGAGACCAAGAAGTCCGAGGGTGGCGGAGACGTTAAGGGTAAGACCGTAGCATTTATTCCTAAGGTTACCGGTAACGCATTCTTCGAGTCCGCAAACAAGGGCGCACAGGAGAAGTCAAAGGAGTGGGGCTTCACCGTTGATTACATTGGAGATGCAACCGCTTCCGTTTCCGCTCAGGTTTCCGTCATCAACCAGGCAGTTGCTAACGGCGTAGACGCAATCAGCATCTCTACTGTTGACGCAAAGGGTGTTTCTGACGCTCTGAAGAAGGCAACTGCTGCTGGTATCGTAGTTACCACTTGGGACTCCGACGCTAACCCAGAGGATCGTACCCTCATGGTTTCTCAGGGTACCCCAGAGATCCTTGGTCAGATGCTTGTTGACATGAGCGTTGCTGGCCTCAAGGAGCGCGGCAAGGATCCAGAGAAGGATGAGATTACCTACGTCTGGCACTACTCCCAGGCAACCGTTACCGACCAGAACTCCTGGCAGGTAGCTGCACAGAAGATCATCAAGGAGAAGTATCCTAAGTGGAAGAACGTTCACGAGAACTACTACTCCAACCAGGATGCAGAGCAGGCAATTACCATTGGTGAGGCAATTCTTGACGCTTACCCAGATATTGACCTGATCATCTGCAACGACTCCACCGCTCTTCCTGGCCAGCTCCAGGCTGCAGAGAATAAGGGCTACGACGCAAAGAAGATCACCATCACTGGTTTTGCTTCTCCACAGTCCATCAAGTCCTACTGCGAGCACGGCACCATCTACAACTGGGGTCTCTGGGACTGCGCAGTTCAGGGCGCTATGGGCTGCTACGTTGCAGCATTCCTCGCAGCTGGTAACGAGGTCAAGGTTGGCGACACCATCTCTATCCCAAGCATTGGCGACGTCAAGGTTGAGGCTAACGACTCCATTGCTGAGGGCGCAAAGACTGCCGAGAAGAACAACGGCGTAGTCCTGCTTCCTAAGCGCCTTGTCTTCACCAAGGAGAACATGAACGACTACTCCTTCTAAGTAGAAGCGTACGTTTACAGCTGGCGAGAAGATTGATCTTCTCGCCAGCTTATGAGGTAATTCAGCCGCAGAGGGAAGCGGCCTTCTTGGACGCATGTCACCCAAAAAGCAGCCTCTCTGCGCGCTTTAAGGTTTTATTGAAAGGATTTTCATGGCAGATCTGGACGGATTGAAAGTAGCTAAGGATTATCACGTAGACACTCCTTTTGCTAACAATCAGGGATTTTATGTAAAGGGTGCAAACAACCTCGACTGGGGTATGCAGAAGCATCTCTCCAACATCTTTGATCCAAAGAGCGGCAACACTGTAATGTTCGCATTTGACCACGGTTACTTCATGGGTTCAACCGCTGGTCTTGAGCGTCTTGACCTGCTGCTTCCACAGCTTGCTCCTTATGTTGACTGCTTCATGGGCACCCGTGGCGCAATCAGGACCTGCGTTTCTCCTGAGATTTCTAAGGGTATTGCGCTTCGCGTCTCTTCCGGCTCTTCTATGCTTCAGTCTGATCTCTCTCACGAAGTTGTTGCTGTTGACATCGAGGACGCTATCCGCATGAACGCAGACTGCATGGCTGTTCAGACCTTCATTGGTGCTGATGGCCAGCTCTCCAGTATTGACAACTTGAGCCAGGTTATTAACGCTGGTTTCCGCTATAGCATTCCTACTCTTGGTGTTTGTGCTGTTGGTAAGGACATGGAGCGCACTGGTCGCTTCTTCAAGCTTGCAACTCGCATCATTGCTGAGATGGGCTGCCAGATTGTTAAGACCTATGACTGCGAGGACTTTGAGGAAGTTGTTGCAGCATGCCCAGTTCCAATTGTTGTTGCTGGCGGTAAAAAACTTGCTGAGCGCGATGCTCTGCACCTTGCATATGACGTTATCCGCAAGGGTGCACGCGGCGTTGACATGGGCCGCAACATCTTCCAGAGCACTCATCCTCTGCAGATGGCTGAGGCTGTCCGCATGATTGTTCACGAGGGCGCAACTGACGCTCAGGCATGGGAGTTCTTCGAGGACGCAACCCACTAAGAGCGTTTGAACGGTGGCGCGCACCGAGCACAAATATATTGCTCACACGTAGTTTTCTTATGTGGCGAGAAACACGCTGACCTTAAGCTGGTAATCCGTAAGGATTGCCAGCTTTTTTCTGCAACGTGCTAACGTTGGTTTTTAAGCCTGGCGTACAAATAGCGCAGCTTTCTTATGTTCTGCTGAAGAATCAACATGTTTCTAATCAAGACAGTCAGGCAGCTAGGCGATCACACTGTCTGATATGCATTTATATGTATAAACTTAATCCAATATGCTAGAGAATGAATAGACTTATATAAGAAATTTAACTATCGATAAATTCTGTATCTATGGAACACACCTAAGTCGGATATTCTGCTCAGATGCGGGCATTTTACACATCTGATGACGATAATCTGCATGTTTGTGGTAATCTCCGCGTTATGTATAGGTCTTTTTGGCAGAATATCTGACATTGCTGTGTTTTGCGGACCCGAAATTTGCCTCGCGAACCGATGGTGAGAAGATCCGATTTTCTTGCATGCTGTATACCTGCGGTTTTATGTGATTGCATATTTTATAAGTTCGATATTTATATAAAAAACTTCATGGCATCTTTTGGATCGCACTTAAGCCACATTCAAGATGTACTTAAGGGTCATTGGCATTGCCATGATACTCGTAGAAATTTAAAAGGTATTTGAGCAGCTATTTATAACTCTTCCCGGAAAAATTAAATTAGCTTAACAGTGATTTAACACCCCTTCTGTTGTACTGGATAGCAGGAGAAGGGAGTATCTATGGAATCAAAACAAGCTTGCGGCTGGAGCTGTCGCCTACGAATTCTACCTATTTTATTTATGTTGCTAGGGTGTGTGTTTGTAGTTTATGGCGCATCTCGTGGAGAGGTTCAGACTGTTTTGGGAAAAGCGGTACGAATCTGCCTTGAGTGCGTAGGTATTGGCTAGGTGACCTGCAGTGAAAGTACTCTTGGGAGTTAAATCTTTTGGAAAGAAAGTGTGGGGATTTATTAGCAAAAGAGGATTCGTGCAGGCGTGTGCAGCCTTTCTGACCAATCCTCACCTGCCAAATTTTGTCAAGGGAACCATCTATACCGGTCCTGCAAAGTCAGTCTGTGTTCCTGGACTTAATTGTTATTCCTGTCCAGCAGCCACGGGAGCTTGTCCCATTGGAGCATTTCAGGCGGTAGTTGGGTCATCTAAATTCAGTTTCTCGTATTACATCACGGGTATTTTGATTCTTATCGGAACTTTGCTGGGCAGATTTGTTTGCGGATTTCTATGCCCATTTGGCTGGGTACAAGATCTTCTCCACAAGATTCCGTTCCCTAAAAAATTCAGCACTAAAAAGCTTAAAGCTTTGCGTTATTTAAAATACGCTATTTTGATTGTGCTCGTTTGGGCTCTACCAGCTTTGATTCAAAACGCTGTAGGGATGGGAGAGCCTTATTTCTGCAAGTACGTTTGTCCACAGGGAATTTTGGAGGGAGCAATTCCACTTTCTCTGGCAGATAGCAGCATTAAGGCAGCTCTTGGCAAACTTTTCACGATGAAGTTTAGCATCCTGTGCACCATTGTGCTGTTGAGCATCATGTTTTACCGCCCCTTCTGCAAATGGATTTGCCCGCTTGGAGCTTTTTATTCTCTGTTTAATCGCATCTCGATTTTGCAGTATCGAGTTGATAAGAATACTTGTGTAAGCTGCGGAAAATGTGCGCGTACATGCAAGATGGACGTAGATATTACTAAGAATAATGCGGCTCTTGAGTGTATTCGTTGCGGAGAGTGCATCAAAGTTTGTCCTGTTCATGCGATTGACGCAAAGCTCTTGTTAATCAACAAGAAAATCGAACACTCGGAAAAGATTGCTACAGCAAAGCACTTGGCAGATTACCAGACAGCAAGTTCAAAAAAAGCAACCGCTGAAAGTAGAAAGCACTGACTAATCCTTGTAAGTAGTTGTCATAAAAATGTGTATCACTACGTTTTATGCGTAGAAAAGACAGAAAGGAATCTGAAATGAAAAAATTTGTAACAAAATCCCTAACGTATGTCGTTGGCCTGGTTATGGCAGTTACGTTAGCTGGATGCAGCGTTGGCGGCACTGGTAACGCTGGCAACACAGGTAACACAACCGCTCCAACTGCCGAGCAGCAGAATTCCGGTGCAGTTCCACCTGAGGCCGCATCAAAACTTCATCTCAAGGACGGTGACACCTTCCCAGACTTCAAGGCAACAGATATCTCTAACGGTACTACTTACGACAATAAGGTCTTTGGACAGAATAAGGTTACCGTTATGACCTTCTGGTTCAATGGCTGCACTGGCTGTATTCAGGAGATGCCAATGCTCCAGGAGCTGGCTGAGACCTATAAAGACAAGGGTGTCAATGTTTTGGGTGTAAATGCAGAGGCTGCATATACAGACGATGCCAAGAAGGAAGCACTGGATATCCTTAAGAAGCAGGGCGTTACTTACGGAAACCTTGCACTTGATCCACACAGCGATGGTGGCCATGTTATTGAAGGCCTGACAGCATTCCCAACCACTATGGTCATCGATCAGAACGGTAAGCTTGTAGGCGACCCAATTACTGGTGGAGCTACCAAGCTTCAGGGTAGCGAGCTCCAGAAGCGTGTTGACCAGGCTCTTGCTCAGGCGAAGTAGTTTTTAGAAACTTACATACCGCTTACGGCATACGGCGAGAAGAACTTCTCGCGTAGAGTTTAATCGGTTAGCATGTGAAATATCGTAGAGATTACGTCTGGGCTGAGTTAGTTAAGCTTGGTCCAGGCGTACTCTAATACTTGCAAATGGTATTAATCTGCACTTGAAAGGGAAGACTTGAAGATCCTAGTGGTAGAAGACGAAAAAGAACTTCTCGCCTCCATTGGAGAGGGTCTTGAACTTGATGGCTATTACGTTGATCTTGTGGACAACGGTACTCAGGCGCTTGAGATGGCTCAGCTTGAACAATATGACCTCATCTTGCTTGACCTTAATCTTCCTGGTATTGATGGTCTGGATTTATTGCGTACGCTTAGATCGGAGCACTCAGAGACCAAGGTATTGATTCTTTCTGCGCGCTCATCAGTGTCTGATCGTATTGTTGGACTAGATGCAGGTGCTGATGACTACCTAATTAAGCCTTTTGCGTTTGGTGAGCTAGAAGCCCGTATTAGGACGCTCTTGCGTCGTGAGTATATTCACGGAGAAGCCTCGTTGACATTGGGAGAACTTCGATTTGATACTACTGCCCGACAAGTTTTTGTTGGAGATGCTCAGGTCAACCTTACCAAGAAAGAGCTTGCAATTTTAGAGTATTTGATGCGAAATGCCGGGGCGGTTGTGAGTAGTGAAGAGTTGATGGCTCATGCATGGGATAGCAACGTGGATTTATTCAGTAATTCTGTGCGCGTTCATATTTTCTCGATTAGAAAAAAGTTGCGAGAAGCCCTTGGATATGACCCAATTTCTAACAAAGTAGGAGAGGGTTATTGCTTTAAGAAGGATAGCGATGATTAAGATAAGTGAGATAACCCCAAAACCAATGCGCTCAATACGAGCTCAGCTTACCTTTCTTATGGTGGCTCTCTTAGTATGTTGCTGCGTTGTTTTAACCTGGCTTGTGTATCGCTCGACGTCTGAGCTGTTGGAACTAGCAGCAGCTAATGCTATCAACAAGGGAGCTCTTTCTATTGTCTTAGACGTAGGTGCTATTGAGCGTTCTATTTTGTTTGATGCGCTAGGCATTTTGTTCTTTGTGATTATTGCTGGCAGCTGTGCAGCTTACCTTTTAGCAGGTCACTATACCAAACCAGTTCAACAACTCTCTGCTCACATGAAAGAAATTGGTCCTGATACGTTGTCTGATTCTATTGAGATTAAGGGTGGTGGAGAAGAGGTTCAGGAGCTAGTTAAGTCATTTAATCAAATGACTTATCAGTTAGATGAAGCGTTTGCAATGCAGAGTCGTTTTTCGGTTAGTGCGGCTCACGAGCTTAGAACGCCAATTGCGGTACTGCGAACCAAGCTTGACGTTTTCAAGAAAAAGAAACGCAAACAGCATGAATATGACGAGCTTGTAGGCACGATGGAGATATACATTGATCGTTTGTCTGCAATTATCGCCAACCTTTTAGAGCTTACGGAAACATCTGAGCTCGGGGAGGTTGAGGATGTTTCTCTTGATGCGGTAATTACAACAGTTGTGGATGATCTTGAATCGGTTGCTCAAAATAATATGGTCGACGTGCAAGTTAACACACAGATTGACGCACATTCTGAAACGCAATCTGAGGCACAAAATCTTACTGTTAAGGGAAATGCCAATCTGTTATACCGAGCTATTTATAATTTGGTAGAGAATGCTATTCGCTATAACCATAAAGAGGGATCAGTCAACATTGTTCTGGAGACTGAGGGCCAAGAATGCCTTGTTACAATTGCTGATACAGGAGTGGGCATTGCGCCTGAGCAAAGAGAGCTTGTTTTTGAGCCGTTCTACAGGGTAAACAAATCTAGGTCTAGGGAATTTGGCGGTGCGGGCATTGGTCTCTCGCTGGTCAAAACTATCTTAAAGCGACATGGAGCCTCTATTACAGTCTCTGAAAACACCCCACAGGGTTCTGTGTTTACCATTAGGATTCCATTGGTTGATTCTATGGACTCTGAGTAGCGTTTAGTCCTTCACATACACTGCCGTTCATAGATAAGATGAATGGCAGCTAATGGCGAGAAGTACAATGACTAAAATAGTTATTAGTACATAGATGCCCTAGTGATGAAGGGAAGCCAAGCATGGAGTTTATTCTGGATACAGCTGATCTTGAGGCTGTTAAGCAACTTGATGAGCTTTTGACCATCGATGGAGTTACTACTAATCCTTCAATTATCACTAGAAGTGGCAAGCAGCCTGAGCAGGTAATCAAGGAGTTTGTGGAATATTTGCTTCCTGATCAGAAATTCTTTGTTCAGGTTGTTTCGACCGACTATCAGAAGATGTTGGAAGAGGCTCGTTATATCTGTAGCCTTCGTCCTGAGAATACCTACGTGAAGATTCCTGTGACTCGTAACGGTTACAAGGCAATTAAGCAACTCAAGTCCGAGGGCCTTGGTGTTCTTGCAACTGCTATTTATTCCGCTGACGAGGCATTCCTTGCGGCCATGAACGGTGCAGATTACCTGGCCCCTTATGTTAACCGTATGTGCAATTATGGCGACGGTATTGGTCAAGTTTTTGATCTTATGCAGATGCTTGAGACTCATGGACTGAATTCTAAGATTCTTGCTGCATCATTTAAGAATACTGAGCAGGTTCATGCGCTAATTTCTGCGGGTATTGATGCAGTTACACTTCCACCTGACATTGTTTATACCATGATTGATCATCCAGGCACGAAGATTGCTGTTGATGAGTTCTCCGTCGCATGGCGTGAGGCTTACGGTAGGGATGCGCTGTTATAAATTGATAATTTTAGCGATATATTTTCTTTAAAATGGAGTTATGGCAATTTTTATAGTTTGTTAGGTTTCTGCAATTTAAGAGCTACAGTTATAAAAAGTAATGTAGAATACGAAATGCACGACGGGCTCGGTTATTGGTCGGGATATCCGGACCTTTCGGAAATGTTACGCATTTCATTCTAAGCATTTCGAATAATTTTTTATGGTTTTAACATTGCGTTGATGGATTGAGGAGCTCGTCGTGTTTCGCGAAATAAAAACTAGAATAGAGCTGGCTTCAGTTCTTGGTTTTCCGCTTAGCAAATTGACCTTTTATGCTTATGCAAATAAAAGAGATTATTACACAGAATTTATGGTAAAAAAGCGAGATGGAATTTCCAATAGAATCATCCTTGCTCCTGAGAATGGACTTAAAGATATTCAAAAGGTTATCGCAGAGCATATGGATGAAATTTATAAACAGTATATTCCTTCTTCTGTACAAGGATTTGTTAAAGGCAGAAGTATTGTTACTAATGCAGAATTACATTTACATAAAAAATATATTGTTAAGGTTGATTTGAAAGATTTTTTTCCCTCTATAACTGCTGATAGGGTTAACGGATTATTCAGAAGTAAACCGTTCAATTTTTCAAGAGAAGTTGCTGATTGTATTACGAGATTAGTGACTACTCGAAATAGTTTGCCGCAAGGAAGTCCAGCTTCTCCAGTAATCAGTAATATGATTTGCTGGAAAATGGATAAAATTTTTATGAACTATTGTAAAAACAAAAAAATATTATATTCACGATATGCGGATGACTTAACATTTTCAATGTACAATGAAAAATCGATTAAATATTTAATTAAAACTGATAAAGAAAATTATGATAAAGGGCTAGTAGTTACGGATGATGTCGAGTCAATTATACAGAAGAACCGTTTCATAATAAATAATATGAAGACTGGTGTTTTTTCTAGTTATACTCGTCAAACTGTTACCGGGATCGTAGTTAATAAAAAATTGAATTATAGACGTAAAGAATATGAACAACTTAGAAATTTATTTTGGTATTGGAAAAAAGTGGGATCTACTAAATTGGCAGCAGATAGATATTCAAGTTATTTTTTTTCGAATAGTTTAAATAAAAAATTTTATAAATCGGATGGGTCATTTTCTGAGAGTTATTTTATTAATCATATACGTGGTAAATTGGATTTTTATTCGATGATTTGTCAAAAAAACAAATCAGAAGAGTCTTCCTCTTTAGAAAGACTATGGACATGGTTTAATGAATGCACAAGGGAGGTTGTTCCCAAGATTTCAATCAAAAAGAGAATTTTTTATATAGATTGTTGGATTACTATCGGAAAAGGAAAAGAGAAAACCGATGAAGGCGGTTCAGGTACGGGTTGCATAGTTGAAGGAATAGGCTTCGTTACTTCTTGTCACTGTATTCTGCCGATACGAAGTAGTAAACAAATTTCCGAAATTAGTGGCTATCACTTAGATATCCAATACGATAATAAAATAATTTTTTCAATTAACTCAAAGAAAGATTTAGATAGATATATTCGAGATGAAATAATTCAATATGATCAACGGCTTGATTGGGCGCGAATTATTATTCCAAAGCAGTGTTTTCCTAAGGAAATTCCATTTAATTTGCCGATGATGGATAAATATCAGATAAATAGTGGACAAATAGTACGGGCATGTGGATTTGCTGATGGATTAAAAGATCAAAAAGTTGTTAAAGCAAGAGTGAGAAATGTCGAGCAAAATATAGCGACAGTAGATTGCGCATTTGTTGCAGGGATGAGTGGCGGTCCTGTTCTAAATAGGTCCGGTCAAATTCTAGGAATAGTATCAAAAGGCAGTAATGATGGAAATTATTGGAGAGATGGAGAATTGATCCAAATTGAATGTATTAGAGCGGCATTTAAAAAATCTACTACAAACTGACTTAGATTATGTATATAAGTCAGACATAAGGGTATAAGCAAAACCGTAAAGCAGAAACACAGTACGTGTTTACGGTTAGCTTGTACCCTTTTTCAGGTCATCTACCTGTGGGGTTTCTCGCCAAACGGAATACGTACATAGGAAAGGATGATTCACAATGGGTAAAATTCTTGGAATTGACCTGGGTACTACAAACTCAGCTATGGCTGTCCTCGAGGGTGGAGAGCCAACTATTATCGTTAACGCAGAGGGAGACCGCACAACTCCTTCCGTTGTCGGCTTCCGCACTGACGGTGACCGTATTGTTGGTAAGGCAGCAAAGAACCAGGCTGTCACCAACCCTATTAATACCGTCTTCTCCATCAAGCGTTTTATGGGCCGCAAGTTTGATGAGGTCCAGTCTGAGATCAAGACGGTCCCTTACAAGGTTAAGGCTGGCACCGACGGTCGCGCAGTTGTTGAGATTGAGGGCGTTGACTACACTCCAGAGCAGATCAGCGCAATGATTCTTGCAAAGATGAAGGCAGACGCCGAGAAGTACCTTGGTGAGCCTGTAACCGACGCTGTCATTACTGTCCCTGCATACTTCAATGACGCACAGCGTCAGGCAACTAAGGATGCAGGTAAGATTGCTGGCCTCAACGTTCAGCGTATTGTCAACGAGCCAACCGCAGCAGCTCTTGCTTACGGCCTTGACAAGAAGGATCAGGACCATAAGGTTCTTGTCTTCGACCTTGGTGGCGGTACCTTCGACGTCTCCCTGCTTGATCTTGCAGACGGCGTTGTTGAGGTTCTTGCAACCAACGGCGATAACCACCTGGGTGGCGACGACTGGGATCAGCGCGTTATCGACTGGCTTGCAGACAAGTTCAACTCCGATAACGGTATTGACCTCCGCAAGGATCCAATGGCACTTCAGCGCCTCAAGGAGGCTGCAGAGAATGCCAAGAAGGAGCTCTCCAGCGCTCAGCAGGCACAGATCAACCTGCCATTCATTACCGCAGACGCATCTGGTCCTAAGCACCTTGACTACACTCTGACTCGTGCAGAGTTTGAGCGCATCACCCGCGATCTTCTCGACCGCTGCAAGGCTCCTGTAACCAAGGCACTCCAGGACGCAGGTCTTCAGCTTTCCGACGTCAGCGAGGTTATTCTGGTTGGTGGCTCCACTCGTATGCCAGCTGTTCAGGACTTGGTTAAGAGCATGACCGGCAAGCAGCCTAACATGTCTGTAAACCCAGACGAGGTTGTTGCAGACGGTGCAGCTGTTCAGGGCGGCGTTCTTACCGGCGACGTCTCCGGCATCTTGCTGCTGGACGTAACCCCACTGTCCTTGGGTGTTGAGACTCTCGGCGGCGTTGTTGACAAGGTCATTGACCGCAACACCACCATCCCAACTTCCAGCACAAAGGTTTACTCCACCGCAGCTGATAACCAGACTTCCGTTGAGATTCACGTCCTCCAGGGCGAGCGTGAGATGGCTTCTGACAACAAGAGCCTTGGTAAGTTCAACCTTACCGGCATTCCTGCTGCTCAGCGTGGTATCCCTCAGATTGAGGTTACCTTTGACATCGACGCAAACGGCATCCTGAAGGTTACCGCTAAGGACAAGGCAACTGACAAGTCTCAGGAGATTACCATTTCTGGTTCCACTGCTCTGTCTGACAAGGAAGTTGACCGCATGGTTAAGGACGCAGAGTCCCACGCTGAGGAAGACAAGAAGCGCAAGGACGAGATTGAGGTCCGCAATCAGGTAGACTCCCTGACGTACAGCACCGAGCAGACCGTCAAAGATCTTGGCGATAAGGTCCCTGAGGATCAGAAGAAGGCTGTTGAAGAGGCTGTTGCTGAGGCAAGAACAGCACTTGATGGCTCCGACATTGAGGCAATCAAGAAGGCTGGCGAGAAGCTCACCGAGGTTGGCCAGAAGCTTGCAGAGATTGTCTACGCAGACGCTCAGGCTCAGACCGCCGGTAACAACGATGCAGCAAGCAACTCTTCTGAGCCAGATGTTGTTGATGCAGACTACGAGGTTGTCGACGACGATAAGAACCAGAACTAATCTGAGTTTCTCGGCATATGCGCTTGGGTAACTTGGTGCAGTAGCTGGTAGGACAATGTGATATGACTCGGAGGCGGCTGGCGGAAACGTTTAGCCGCCTTCTACACATAGGGAGGTGATGGCAGTGGCAACAGCAGATCAGAATAAGGTTGACACTACCTTTGATAACGAGAATAACGGTGATGAAACCGTAGGTGCCGTTGGTGTTGTTGGGGATGGCTCTGCAAGTCAGACGCTTGATGGTAATGAGCCCGCTGCCAACGGCGCGGTCGGCGCGGGCCGCACGATGACAGAAGAAGAGATGGTTGCCGAGGCAATTCGTCGCGGAGAAGAGACAGCAGAGGCAGAAATTGCCGCTGATGCCCAACGTGCAGCTCAGGAGCGCGATCGCCTGCAAAGCGAGCTAAATTCGGTCTCCGATCAGATTGAGTCTGCTAAGCAGCAGGCAGCTGAAGCAAATGATCGCTTTCTTCGACTGCAGGCTGATTGGGATAACTACCGCCGTCGTACTGCTCAGGAGCGCCTTGATGAACGCCAGCGCGCAACAGAGAAGCTAGTAGTTGATCTTCTCCCTGTCATTGATGACTTGGAGCGCGCAATTGAGCACGCAGACAACTTAACTGACCCTGCAGCTAAGCAGTTTGTTGAGGGTGTCTCTGCAGTGTGCAATAAACTTGTGAGCGTCTTGAACAAGGAAGGCGTTGAGGTAGTCAATCCTGTCGGCGAGGCTTTTGATCCTCTTTCACACCAGGCAGTCAGCCAGATTGAGGACACCGAGGCGTATGATGAGACCGTCGCTCAGGTGTACCAAAAGGGCTACCGCATGGGCGGCAAGGATATTCGTACTGCAATGGTTGTTGTTACCCATGGTGGTCCAAAGCGTCCAGCAGAGTCAGAAGCCGCAGACGGAGCAGCAGACAGCGCTGATGCTGCGGACAGTGCAGAAGCTACTGACGGCGCATCTGAGTAAGATAAAGTGTTTTAGAGAGGAGGCCGTGCTGAATGGCAGGTAGTAAGACTTTTTATGACGTTCTTGGCGTGAAGCGCGACGCCTCGAAGTCTGATATTCAAAAAGCGTTTAGGAAACTTGCAGCTAAATATCACCCTGATAGGGGTGGCGATGAGGCTAAGTTCAAAGAAATCTCAGAAGCGTATAACACGCTTTCTGATGATAAGAAACGCCAGGAGTATGACCAAATGCTCGCATTTGGCGGCATTCCTGGAGGTGGATTTGGTGGTCGCCAAGGCGGTTACACCTATACCACTAACGTAAACGGCGCCAACTTTGCCGATTTCTTTAGCGGGTTTGGCGGCGGTGCAGGCGCAGGAGCCGGCGGTTTTGACTTTGCCGACATTTTTGGTGGGCGAGTAAACCGTCCAGTTGCAGGTAGCGATTTGACTATGTCCGTAAACGTATCGTTTGACGAGGCGTTTAAGGGAACTTCGCGCAAAGCAACGTATCGTGTACCTTCAACTGGTGAGGAGCAATCGCTCACTATTAAGGTGCCAGCTGGTGCTTACGACGGTATGAAGCTACGTTACAAGAAGAAAGGCGAGTACGGCGTTAATGGCGGTCCACGAGGAAACCTTGTGGTTACCATCAACGTTGCGGCTCATTCGGTCTTCTCGCGAGATGGCGCTGACGTGCGCATGAAGCTTCCAGTAAGCATCTACGAAGCGGCTTTAGGCACTTCGGTCGACGTGCCAACACCTGATGGAACTACGGTGCGACTCAAGATCCCCGCAGGTACGCAGAGCGGAAAGACGTTTAGGTTCAAGAGCTTGGGCGCTCCTCGCGTAAAGAATCCTACAACTCGAGGCGCGCTGTATGTTTCGGTGGACGTTAAGATTCCAACAAAACTTTCCAAGAAGGAGCGAGACGCTCTTCAGGCATTGCTTGACGCCGACGAGCGCAGCTACCGAGAGGAGCGGTAATGGCTCGAAAGAAGGACGACGGTCGTAATAAGCCGCTTTACATGATTAGCGTTGCGGCCGAGCTCACGGGCATGCATCCGCAGACGCTTCGCGTGTATGAGCAGAAGGGCCTGATTAACCCCGGCCGTTCCAGAGGCAACACGCGCCTGTATTCTCGCGCAGACATCGACCGCCTCAATCTTGTCTCAAAGCTGACAGACGAGGGTATCAATCTTGCCGGCGTTGTGCGTATTTTGGACATGCGTGAACGAGCTCTCGAGAAAGACGATCTTATTGATGAGCTGCGTGAACGCATCCGCGTGCTTGAGGATGAGCTCCACGAGTACCATATGCGCGAGCGCATCACCTCGCTTGTTCGTTATAGCGAGACCAATCCAGAAATGGTGATGCAGCGTCTGCTTGGTATGCCAAGCTCCGCTCCTTCTGACGCTAATGCTGCTGAAGATAATTCGGCACAGTCAAAAGAATCGTAAGATGACGAGGAAAATTGTTACTAGTAAGATGACCAACTCTCCGCAAGTAAACGTGGGGAGTTGGTTTTTTATTGGTGCGTTTATTTAGCTAGAATCTGCTCAGTCTCTGCTTCTTGACCTAGTTGTAATACGTGAATACAATGATATAACTAAGTAAAGGAGGGGCTATGGACAGTATTGTAACCGCTCGCGTTCCTGTTGAAGTAAAAAATCAGGTTTCTGAGGTTCTTGAATCGCTTGGGTCAAACACCACCAAACTGATTAATGCTGCTTTTGAATATGTGCTTGTAACAGGCAAGCTTCCCGATGCTCATGAGGGTGCTGCGCCAGAGCTGTCTGCTAGAGGGTCTTTTCGCCAATTGAGCGAGAAGGACAAAGAGCAGCTCTCGGCACTCTTTGGAAAGATTTTAGTTCCTGCACCGGCGTCATTTTGGAATGATTTAGCAGGCAGCTCCTACAAAGAGGCAATCAGTGAGTGGAGGTCGAAAGACTATGAAGCTCTTGATTGATACTAATGTTTTGCTGGACGTCTTTTTGTGCAGAGAACAGTTTGTTGCTGACGCTAAAAAGCTTTTCATAATGAAGCAGTTTAAGGACGCTGAGCTGTGGATTGCGGCTCAGTCATACACAGATTTCTACTATGTTGGCGCTAAGGCTCATGGTTCTGATCGCATGCAAAAAATTCTAAAAGAGGTATTTCCGCTGCTTAACGTATGCTCTATTGATGGTGCAGACATTTCGTATGCGCTTGATGAGCAGTGGCAAGATTTTGAGGACTGTCTTATTTGGCGAGCGGCTAAAAAGATAAAGGCAGACTATATCGTCACAAGAAATGTGGCAGATTTTACTCGCTCGGATATACCGGCGCTTACACCTGGCGAGTTTTTCTCGACAATAGAAGCTGAGCAAAATCTTGTTTATGAAGAGGTTGCATTTTAGAGGCGGTAAGGTGCGGGATAGGGCTGCGAAAGCTCAAAGTTGGGTGGCGCAAAAGCTTAGTACAGCTCAATAAGAAAATCTACTACAAACACACTTAGATATGTATTAAAAGTCGTGCTTGGGGGTATATAGAATCTGATGAAGATTCAGTCCCCGGCACGATTTTGTTTGGGGTAGGAGGGTGATTTTTATGAGACTAGATAAATGGGCCGTAACCGCCCAGGAAGCACTGCAGGCAGCTCTTGGTATTGCTGGCGATGCAGAGGCTTCCGAGGTTACACCAACGCACCTGCTCAAGGCGCTGCTAGACAGTAATGAGCGCAACCTGCGTTCTATCTTGGAGAAGATTGGAGCAGATCCTGACTCTATTGCTACGCAGGTAGACCAGGCAATCTCCAAAGCTCCAAAGGTAAGTGGAGCGCAGATTGGCATTGGTAACAACCTTCTCAAGGTTATTAACGAGGCCGAGAAGCTTGCTACTAAGCTGGGCGATTCCTACGTTACTTCTGAGCACCTACTCACTGCGCTGGCAAACGACAACACTGACGCAGGTAGGATTCTTCGCGATGCTGGCGTTACCGCTAAGCGCGTGGAAGAGGTTTACAACGAGCTTCGTGGTGATGAGCGCGTAACTTCTCAGGATGCAAAGCCGCAGTTTGAGGCCTTGGAGCAGTACGGTCGCAACGTGACCGACCTTGCTCGTCAGGGAAAGCTTGATCCAGTTATTGGCCGTGTTGAAGAGATTCGCCGCACCATTCAGGTTTTGAGTCGCCGTACTAAGAACAATCCTGTTCTTATCGGCGAGCCTGGCGTTGGTAAGACCGCGATCGTGGAAGGCCTGGCAGAGCGCATTGTTTCTGGCGACGTTCCAAGCACCCTGCGCGACAAAGAGCTTGTTGAGCTTGACATGTCTGCCTTGGTAGCAGGCGCAAAGTATCGCGGTGAGTTTGAAGACCGCTTGAAGAGCGTGGTAAAAGAGGTAGCTAAGTCTAACGGCCAGATTATTCTCTTCATCGACGAGCTTCACACCATCGTAGGTGCCGGCGCATCCGAGGGTTCCATGGATGCTGGAAACATCTTGAAACCAGCACTTGCCCGTGGAGAGCTCCGCGCAATTGGTGCTACAACGCTAGATGAATACCGTAAGTACATCGAGAAGGACGCTGCTCTTGCGCGTCGTTTCCAGACCGTACTTGTCTCTGAGCCTTCTGTTGAAGACACCATTTCTATCCTGCGTGGTCTTAAGGAGAAGTATGAGCAGCACCATCGCGTTCGTATTACGGACTCTGCTTTGGTTGCAGCAGCAGACCTCTCTAATCGTTACATTTCTGATCGATTCTTGCCAGATAAGGCAATTGACCTGGTAGATGAGGCAGCATCAAGGCTTCGCATGGAGCTTGATTCCATGCCAGCAGAAATTGATGCGGTTGATCGTCAGCTCACTCAGATGCAGATTGAAGAGCAGGCTCTGATGAAGGAAGAGGACGCCGCTTCCAAGGAGCGTCTGGAAAACCTCCGGGCTGAGATTGCTACTACGCAGGAGAAGCTGGATGGCATGAAGGCCAATTGGCAGAACGAGCGCGGAGCAATTGACCTGGTACAGGACTTGAAGTCCCAGATTGAGGATGCAAAAACACAGATGGAGCGCGTGACCCGCGAGGGTAATTTGGCGCAGGCATCTGAGCTTCGTTACAGCACCATCCCAGAGCTTGAGCGTAAATACGATGAGGCAGAAAAGGCCCTTCTCGCCAAGCAGGAAGACGGCGGAATCCTCAAGGAAGAGGTCACTACGGATGAGATTGCCGAAGTGGTTTCTTCGTGGACTGGCGTGCCCGTGTCCAAGATGATGCAGGGCGAGATGGACAAGCTCAAGAACCTTGAGGGTCAGCTTCACCTGCGTGTCATTGGCCAGGACGACGCTGTTTCCGCAGTTGCTGCAGCAGTCCGCCGCTCTCGCGCAGGTCTGGCAGATCCAAACAAGCCTCTGGGCAGCTTCTTCTTCCTTGGCCCAACTGGCGTAGGTAAGACTGAGCTTGCAAAGGCGCTGGCAGAGCTGCTGTTTGACGACGAGCGTTCGCTGATTCGTATTGATATGTCTGAGTACATGGAGAAGTTTTCGGTCCAGCGTCTTATTGGCGCACCTCCAGGATACGTGGGCTATGATGAGGGCGGTCAGCTCACTGAGGCAGTTCGTAGGCATCCATACTCTGTCATCTTGCTGGACGAAATGGAGAAAGCTCATCCTGATGTCTTCAACATTTTGCTACAGGTACTGGACGACGGTCGCCTGACCGACGGTCAAGGTAGGGTAGTGAGCTTTAAGAACACCATCATTATCATGACCAGTAACGTTGGTTCGCAGTTCATTGCTGGTGCCGGTGCGGAAGGCTTCAACGAGGAGTCCAGGAAGCAGGTTATGGAGGCGCTGCGTAGCTCCTTCCGTCCTGAGTTCTTGAACCGCATTGATGACGTGGTAATCTTTCAGCCTTTGGGTCTTGAGGACATTGAACGTATTGTGGATATTCAGCTCAAGGATGTTCGCAGTAGACTCGCTAATGAGCGCATGACGCTGGAGCTTTCTGAGGCTGCAAAGCAGTCACTGGCTCTTGATGGTCTGGATCCTGTTTATGGTGCTCGTCCTCTGAAGCGACTGATTCAGCGTCGTGTTGTTGACCAGGTAGCAAACTTGATTATTGCAGGTGAGCTGTCCGAGGGTGATACTGTTCTGATTGATACTGACGAGAACGGCAATTTGGTTGCTCGTAAGAAGTAAGTGAGAATAGGCGTGGATAAGAAACCTACTGCAACGGTAACATCAATTGGTGCTGTGTCAAAAGATACAGCACCAGAAAATGATGTGAGTCTGAAGAAAGCACCAAAGTCTAAGAACGCTGACTTGAAGAAAAAGCAGGAGGTAGACCCGGAGTTTGCTCGCGCCCAGAACGAAGATGATGATGGATATGATCCATATTCTGACCGTCGACCTGCGAGTGAGTCACTTTTTGAGAGAGATCCGTGGAGTTAAATGCAGGCTTTTTGATACATAATAATGTTATGTGCCGTGCTCGCAGCATATGTATGTGTCCTACTAAATTAAAATCCGCTGATGTATTTGCATCAGCGGATTTTTTTGTATCTATTTACTTTACGAATGTTCTCGTTGCTCGTTTTGAAGTATGTGTTTAAGTTGCTGGAGCGCATAATTTAGGCGTAGACGGTATTTTTTTGACCGTTCACCGGTATCTTTTTTGAAAGTTGCGTTGAGCGTAATGAACGTTATCATTTCCCTTTATGATTTGAGCAAAGTGTATATGTGTGTAGGTTAGCCACAATCTTTGGGGGAGACATGACAAGTCGTTTGCACAAAGTATCTGCAATATGTGCGGCACTAGCTTTTGTGTTAGGTGTGTTTTATATAGCTCAACCCACGTATGCAGAAGAGCAACCTGCTGAGGTGAGGTCTCAATCAACAACGCAAATGAATTCTGCGCCTGAAAATGTTAGCGTTAACATTATTAATGACACCACGACTCGTGTGCAGAACTTCAATTCAAATTGGAAGTTCAAACTTGGTGATGCATCAGGTGCAGAAAACGCAACGTATGATGACTCCTCTTGGGAATCAGTTAATCTTCCTCACGACTACAGCCTAGATCAGCCCTATTCTCAGTCCGGAGAAGCAGAAAGCGCCTATAAACCTGGTGGAGAGGGTTGGTATAGAAAGACTTTTGAAGTTTCTTCTGATCTCCAAGGAAAGCGTTTTCGTTTAGATTTTGATGGCGTCTACATGGATTCAACTGTGTGGGTCAATGGCCATATGTTGGGTACTCATCCGTATGGTTACACGCCGTTTGCTTTTGATATCACGCCATACATTAAGCCTGGCGAGCAAAACGTCATTACCGTTCGTGTAAACGCACAAACACCAAGTAGTCGTTGGTATTCGGGCGCCGGTATTGGCCGTGACGTTGATCTTGTAGTGACAAATCCTGTTCATGTTTCAAAAGATGGTGTAAAAGCAACTGCTCCAAAACTTGCATCTGAGGTTGGTGGAAGCGTTACCACTCAATTGACCACTTCAGTAACAAATTCATCTGATTCACCTGTAAATGTACAGGTTGTACAGACTGTCTTTGCTCGCGGAACTTCTCCCCAGCAGGCTGTTGCATCCGTTACCACAGAGCGTAGTATCAACGCAAACACAACTGATACGTTTAATGCTTCTGCGGTTACTTCATCTTCACCAGCGCTTTGGGATATTGATAACCCTAATCTCTATACCGTACGCACCGAAGTAAAGGTAGACGGAAACGTTGTTGATACGTATGACACAACCTTTGGATATCGCTATTTTGACTTTGATGCCGAGAAAGGCTTCTTGCTGAACGGTAGGCCTGTCAAGATAAAAGGCGTTTGTATGCACCATGACCAGGGCGCACTTGGCTCTGTATCTACTGCCGATGCAGTTAGGAGACAGGTACAGATTCTTAAGAATATGGGTGCCAATGCCATTCGCACTTCTCACAACACACCCTCTCGTGAGCTTATTGAAGCATGCAACGAGCAAGGTGTCTTATTAGATTATGAGTTCTTTGACGGTTGGACCGCCGCAAAGAACGGTAACAGCAAGGATTACGCAAGGTTTTTCTCAACGGTGATGGGAGAATCTGAGCTTATTGGTGGCGATGCAAACAAGACGTGGGCACAGTTTGATATTGAGACCAGTGTTGCACGTGATTACAATGCGCCATCCATTGTGATGTGGTCTCTTGGTAATGAGATGACTGAGGGTACCTATGGTATTTATGGTTTAGCTCAGGTCCAAAATAGTCTAATTGCCTGGACACAGGCTGTTGATCCAACTCGCCCTGTTACTACAGGAGACAACCGACTTAAGCGTGGATCAAATGAACTCAATCCTCAGGGAATTGCTGATGCTGGCGGTATTGTTGGCATGAACTACGCTGGTGGTTCTACGTATGATAGTATTCACAACCAACATCCAGATTGGAAACTTATTGGCTCTGAAACAGCTTCGTCAATTAATAGTCGTGGTATTTACAGTACTCATAGTAGAGATAACTCTTCTCAGCAGCTTACTGCATACGATTATTCTCGTGTTAATTGGGGTCATTATGCTTCCCAAGCATGGTATGACGTACTGACACGTGATTTTGTTGCTGGAGAATTTGTTTGGACTGGCTTTGATTATCTGGGTGAGCCAACTCCTTGGAACGGAGTTGATCCTGGTGCAAAAGGTAGATGGCCATCTCCAAAGAATTCTTACTTTGGCATCATTGATACTGCTGGTTTGCCAAAAGATTCGTATTATTTCTATCAGAGTCAGTGGAATGATGCTGTTCATACATTGCACCTACTTCCTGCATGGAATGGTGATGCTGTAAAGAAAAACCGCGATGGTACTGTTGATGTATCGGTTTATACCGATGCTCATGCTGTCAGGCTTTATTTCACTCCTGCTGGCTCAACAGAGAAGCAAGACTTAGGTCTCAAGACATTTACAACAAAAACAACACCAACTAATGGTTTCACATATCAGATTTATGAAGGGGCAGATAAGAGTACTGATGAGTTCAGAAATCTATATCTGACCTGGCAGGTGCCGTATGCTGATGGTACTATCACCGCCGAAGCATACGATGAAGCGGGCAATGTTATTGATACTTCGAGTTGGGATGGCCGTCAGAGTCTAACTACTGCAGGTCAACCAAAGAAACTTTCAGTATCAGCAAACCGCTCTTCTATGAGCGCAAACGGTACCGATTTGACATATTTGACCGTAGATGTTGTTGACGAGAATGGCAATCGTGTTCCAAACGCTAACAACAAGGTAACGTTTGATGTTTCTGGATCTGGCAAATTAGCAGGAATTGATAACGGCAGCGCGCCCGATCATCAGTCATATCGCGACGCTAACCGAGACGCGTTCTCGGGACAGGTTGTGGGAATTGTTCAGGCGGGAACAAAAGCGGGTGAGGTTACCGTACGTGTTTCTGCTGACGGCCTAGAGCCAACAGAGGTTACCATTCCAGTTACTCCTGCAAATATAAGTGATGATACTCCTCAGAAGACAGTTGGAAGTCTGTTCTATTCTCGTTATTACTACGTTAAAACAGGCTCTTCACTGACATTACCTCAAACAATTCAGACCCGATATACTGACGGAACTGCTTCGGATGAGCCTGTTGTTTGGGATTCATATGATGCCGAGAAACTCAACTCTGTAGGTACCTTTACTGTTTCTGGAACAGTTGCAGGTGTTCGGGCTACCGTAACGGTGACGGTATTAGACAATATTGCCGCTCTTATGAACTACTCGACAACAACACCAGTTGGTCAAAACCCCATTCTTCCTGATGCACGACCAGCAGTTCAGGCGGATGGCACTGTTTTACGAGCTAATTTCCCGGTAACTTGGAATGCTGTTCCCGAGGGCTCCTATAACCAGGAGGGAACAGTTACTGTTACTGGCACTGCAAACGTTTTTGGTCGCGATATGTCTGTTACAGCAACTGTGCGTGTGCAGCGAGAAACTGTGACGTTGGGTGAGAATGTTGCTCCTGTTGCATCAGTCTCGCAGGATATCCCTGAAGACAAACAGAGTGACACACTTTCTGCTATTACTGACGGCTCTACTTCAGTTGCAGCCAATCAAGGCGGTGGAGCTAATCCAACTTGTTGGACAACGTACAAGAACGCACAGGCAGGAAACCAAACTGCGTCCATTACGTTCCGCTACGCAACTCAGCAGAGAATTGGTCAGGCTCGCGTTCACTTCTTTGTAGACTCTTACTCCGCAAGGTTGCCTAAGCCAGGATCAACTATCATCGAGGTTTCTGAGAATGGCGAGGATTGGACTAGGGTTGACGCACAAGAAACAGTTGGACAAGCACAAGGTCGTGTAACTCCTTACACGTATAATTTTGCTCCGGTAACCGCTACGTATGTGCGTTTTACTATTACCAACTCTGATGAGGTTCTTGCAGGAAGAAAGCCGTGTACAGGCATTACTGAAGTTGAGCTCTTTAGTGCTGTTGGGTCATTTACTACAAATAACACGGCTTTATTTGATTCGCTTTCTGTAAATGGAAAACAGGTAAGTGAAGATGCTCTAGCAGCAGGGGAGTACAACACACCAGCTCTTCTCGCCAACGTAGAGGCGCAGACAAAAGATAACGCTGCATTGACTGTGCTGCCTCCTTATCAGAATAAAGTTAAGATGCTCCTTGAATCTGAGGATCATACTTCTAGGAGTACGTTTACTGTTAATCTAGGAGTTGACCAGCCAATTACTGATGATAGTGATACTCAAGATTACCCGGTAGATAAGATGCTTGTCTCGGCAGGTAGTGAAGTTGAAGATAGATACGTAAGTCCAAATGAAGGCAAGGTTTTGCTGGCGTTTGACGGTAATCCTAGTACATATTGGCATTCCACCTGGGCCCCAAGTTCAACCGATGACCACTGGGTTCAGATGGAACTTGATGAGCCAACAACTATTGAGGCGCTGAGATATCTACCTCGTCCTAATAGCCCAGCAAATGGAACTGTTACTGAAGCGCTGGTTGAGTATAGTGACGATGGTGTTACTTGGCATGAGGCGGGGCGTGCTACATGGACTTCTCCTACCAGCCCCAATTACACTCCTGACTGGAAAATAGTTAAGTTTAATCAACCAGTTACGGCTAAGTATTTCCGTCTAACTGGTGTTCATACGTATGCAGATGGTGGACGTAACGATAAATTCATGAGTGCAGCAGAGATTCGCCTGCGTACTACAAAGGCAACAACTGATATTTCTCATGCACGTATAGAAGCACCTAGTACCCTGACAGTTGATTCTGTGAGTGAGTCTAACCCTGCGATGTTTAATCCGTCTGATGTGCATGTGTATGTCCCATCAACAAAAAGTGGAGAATCTCGACGCACAAGGCGTTCAGTTACCGATGAGACTGAGTTGAGATATGGCATTGATTACGTTCTTGAGTACGAGAACAATACATCCGAAGGAACTGCAACAGTACGTGCTCGGGGAATTGATTCGTATGCTGGCACAACTGCACCTATGCCGTTTACGGTTGCTCTTACACAGGTGGTGGTTGATAGTGTATCGGTTGCTTCAACTCCTACTAAGACTGCGTACACTGTAGGTGAGAAACTTGATCCATCAGGGCTTAAATTGACGCTTGCAATGAGTAACGGAACGTCGCAGGAGGTAACATATAGCGAGGATAACAAGGATGACTTTACGTTTGATCCTTCAGCAGAGACTGCGTTTGATACTGCTGGCACACATGAGATTACGGTGACCTATCAGGGTAAGTCTGCTACGTTTGAGGTTACTGTTACACAAGCAACAAACCCTGCAAATCCCGCTAATCCAACAAATCCGACTAACCCATCGGATCCAGCAAACCCAACGAATCCAGCAGATCCTTCTAACCCCGCCAATCCAACAGATCCATCCAATCCTAATGGCAATCAGAGTGCTGACAATGGTACCAACAATGTTAATAGCAATACTGACCAGGGAACTCCTTCTAAGAAGAAGCGCACTTCTGCACTTCCTGGGATGGGTGACCCAGTTACGTTAGTAGCTACATGTGGATTGCTTGCTATAGGTATTACGTGCGCTGGCGGAGGATATTGGGTACGTAAGCGCAAGCATTAGGTTTTATCAGCAACGTTGCCATGCCGTTACATGGTGATGTCTACCAGGTGTATTTATAGATACAATAAAAAAGGAACCTAGCATAATGTTAGGTTCCTTTTACGTACTGTTGGTTGTTGGTTGGATAAAAAATAAACGTACGCTTTTGTGCCTTATCTTATTGCGACGCCCCAGTTAGCAGACATCCAGGTCCAGAGGAAATAGACTACGGCAGCGATAATTGCCAAAACGATAATGGCGGCAATCAGTGAGCCTGCATTTGAACGACGCTCTTTTCTGACAAAGATATCGCGCTGACCCTTAGGAACCTGCAGGTATTGTCCGTAGTGGACATCCTTGCGAAGGTGGGCAATCTCGTTCTTTGGCTTGCGCCAACCCTTCTTCGCGTAAGCACCCTTGCTTGACTCAAAACCAGCGGCCTGGTTCTCTGGAATCTCGAGTTTCTCGCCCGGAAGCGTAAAGTCGCTGATAGGTTCTACCGTTTTATGAGGACGGTGGTGGCGAACGTACGGCTGCTTTGCAGCGTCTTCGTCTTTGTACTCAGAAGCCTTAGGCGACGAGAAGTTCTGCGTACCAGTTGCGTGAAGCTTGGCTTCATCGGCTGGTTGAGCTTCCTGCTTGGAAGATTCAGCGTATTCAAACTCCTGCTGACTGTCAGAATGTGGACTCTGATCTGCAGGCGAAACGTTGTTTTCAAAGTTGTTCGAGGTGTCCACGATGATCCTTTTGTCGTAGTCTCGCTAAACATTGATATAAAACATGATACCGCAGCTCGTGTAATCTTGCACAGTTTTGCTTGTTGGATATTAAATGGTTACGTAAATCGGCGTCAACCTATGTATATTCAAAAGGTATATAAGGGCAGGACAATCTTAGTCATAGAGACTTAGAAATTTTATAAAATCTTGTATAAATTTACGCCAACGGGGTACAACAAGTAGTGAATAACGAAGTGCCAATAAAGGCATCTACCAGTAAAGGAGTGGTTACTATGAAGAATGTAGTTCCCTATGATCGTATTGCAAGGAATCTGAGCACGTGGCCATTTGGGTCAATTGATTCTTTCTTTGATGCGCCTTATTCCGCATTGTCTTCTGTCTCGTCCGATGCATTTGTTATGAACGTTGAAGACGCAGGTCAGTCTTACGTGGTAACAGCTGAGCTTCCCGGTGTTTCCAAAGAGGATATTGACGTTGAGCTTAACGAGGGAAGACTTTCAATCACCGCTACTCGCAAGGAGTCTGAGGAGGAGAAGACCAAGAATTATCTGCACAAAGAGTCTTCTGAGTGGCAGGCAACTCGTGGTGTATATCTGAAGGATGCAGCTCGAGAAGGTCTTTCTGCAAAGCTTGATGGTGGTATTTTGACCGTCACTGTTCCAAAGCAGGATCAGCAAGCTAGCGTTACAAAGATTGCTATTGACTAAAACCGAGACAGCTGGAAGGCGGCTTTGGCGGTCAGTCGGCCAACTGCTTAGACAGTAAGGTGCTTGGTAGTTGACCTGTCAGGCACGTATAGCTGCAGTCGGGCATACAGCTAGACGTGCCTGTTCACGCCCGATTACAGGCACCTCGCATAGCGAGAAAATCTTGGAATTCTAAGGTTTTCTCGCTTTTTTTGTTGGCGCGGGCTAGGGATGCGCGACCTGCAATGTTGGCGCGGGGCTTAGAGTGACATCGGCCAATCTTGGCTGGCTACACAGACGGCAAGAGAGCCGTCAGGAGTTTGCGCCTCAGTGAACGCTTCGTTAAGCGGCTGTGCACCAATCGCCTCAGCAAGCGTTTTAACGGCGACACTTGGACGGTTATTCTCGTGAGAGAGATGCATACCAACAACGCAACGTGTATTTGGACCGACAAGCTGCGATAATGCTTGCGCGGTGTACTCGTTTGATAGGTGTCCGGAGTTTCCATGGACACGCTGTTTGAGCACATTTGGGTAGGGTCCTGTGAGTAGCATGTGCTCGTTATGGTTGGACTCAATAGCAAGAATGCGCACGTCGGAGAGACACTCGAGAGCCTTTGGCGTAAGGATGCCCGTATCGGTGCAATAACCCACAGAGTCCACAATGCGCCTATCGGGACCAGCAAGAAAATCAAAACGCATCCCCATAGGCTCATAAACATCGTGCGATGTTGGAAACGTACTTATCTCAATGTCTGGCGCGGCATCAATATGGACAGAACCTGCTTGGTCAACAAGGGTAAACGTGACGTTCTGGCAAGACTTTCTCCCTGTAAGCGCAGCGGCAGTTCCCGTTGTAGTAAATACCGGAACATCAAAAGTTTTACTGACTATCGGAAGACCCACGACGTGGTCGGTGTGCTCGTGTGTAATAAAGATGGCTACGAGCGCGGAGAGATTAACGTTTAGCTCTTTAGATCGACGTAGAATCTCTTTTCTTGAGATTCCACAATCAATCATAATAAGACCATCAGGCGTTTCTAGTAGGGTACAGTTGCCTTTTGATCCGCTGGCAAGAATATGTAAGTGAAACGTGGGATTCATGAATTTCTTTCTGCTGAGTAACTTTCGGGTATAACTGTAACAAACACACCGGACAGAAATTGGTGCTAAGTGCCATCCGTACATGCATACTTCAATAAGAAAAACGCTCCTACTGCAAAAGGCCAGGCAAAGTGCTTGAAGCATGGCCAGGCAGAAAGTCTACAGGGAGGCCAGACAGAAGGCTTACGGCGAGGTCAGTTAGAAGCACCCGTCATCCTTATGGTCTCGGGCGGAGCTGATTCGATGGCGTTGCTCCATATGGCAGCTACGGAGCCGCTTGACCTTGGTGATGGCTTGGGTCTTGCGCACGTTGCAAAAGAGCGTCTGCATGTTCTGCATGTAAATCATTTGCTTCGTGGAGATGATGCAGACGCTGATCAGCACTTTGTTCAAGAAACTTGCGACTCACTGGGCATTCCTTGTACCGTGCTGCGCGCGGACGTGGCCAAGCTTGCGCGGGAACGAGATGGCAACGTGGAAGAAATTGGTCGTCGGGTGCGGTATGACGCTGCGCGAGAGCTCGCTCAAAAACTTTGTGCCAAACAGGGAGTTTCTCGCCAGAAGGCAAAGATTTTGACGGCGCATACAGCTGACGACCGCACAGAGACGTTCATGATGAACGTGATGCGCGGGTCAGGCATGAGCGGTCTAACGTCAATTCCTAGGCATCGCGGGTTGATTTATCGTCCGCTGCTTAACTATACGCATGAGCAGCTCAAAGACTGGCTGAAAGCTCGTAATTTGGACTGGCACGAGGACGCCACTAACACCGACACCCACTATCTACGTGCGTATATGCGCCATAACGTACTTCCTCTGCTTAAGGCGAGAAACCCGTTATTGGTGCAGACGGTGTGCAAAATTGCAGATTTGATGACTGACGAAGACGATTATCTTGAGGCAAAAGCTGCGCGAAAGCTGAGGCAGATTACGCTTCGCAAGAGCGAATCTTTACTAGTACTTGACGCGCTGAAGTTGAGTTCTACCGACGTGGTGATTGCTCGTCGCGTGGTGAGAATTGTGGCTCGGCAGCTGATTCCCGAGGCATGGCTTGAGTTCAGACATGTAGATGCCGTACTTGAGGCAGTTGCTGCGGGAGCTGGCGTAGCTAATTTGCCGCAAAACCTTGAGGCGCGTGTTCGTTTGGGCACCGTAACGTTTTCGTTCACGGGCGCCGCAAGGAGCGCGGCGAGCGTTGATGATGCTGAGACAAGCAATAAAACTCCAGGTACATTGCACGTTACAGCAACGCTTGGCGAGCACCTTGCAGTTCCGGGAACGCTGGAGCTCGCAGACGGTCGAGTGCTTTCGGCACGCATTCTCCCCATGGAGCATGGCTTTGACGTCGTGTCTTATGCAACCACGCATAGCCAAGAATGGTTGGGCGAGTCGGTTCTTCTCGACGCACAAGCATGTGGAGTAGATCCAATTCACGGCGGCAGCTTGTGGGTTTCGGGGCTCGAGGCAGGCGATACCATGCAGCCTTTGGGTATGCATGGGCAGTCAAAAAAGATTTCTGATCTGCTGGGCGAGGCGGGTGTGCCCGTAGAGTCTAGGAGTATGATGCCTATTGTGCGCACAAATATTCGTGGATATGTAGTGTGGGTTGCGGGAATTCGTCCCGATGAACGAGTAAAATGTACGCAAGATACAAAACACCTGCTAGAATTGAACATCTATTCTGGACATAAGCCATTTGAGAGGAGCCAGTAATGGCGGAGCTTCACCCTGACATTCAGGAGATTTTGCTCGAAAAACAAGATATCAAGGATATTGTCAAGAGGGTGGGTGCAGAGATCACGCGTGATTACGCGGACAAGAACCCTCTGGTCATTGCTGTTCTTCGCGGAGCCGTTGTATTTATGGCTGACATCATGCGTGCCATTAAGTGCCCGCTTTCCATTGATTTTATGGCTGTTTCTAGCTATGGCGACGGTGTTAAGAGTTCCGGTGTTGTGCGCATTGTGAAGGATCTTGATACAAAAATTGAAGGTCGTCACGTCATTATTGTTGAGGACGTTTTGGATTCGGGGTTGACCCTTTCCTATTTGGTGCGCATGCTCAAGTCTCGTAACCCTGCTTCCATTGAGATTGCTGCATTCCTGGTCAAGGACATTGAGGGAAAACGTCCTGCTATTGACCCTCGTTATGTAGGAACTCACGTACCTGACAAGTTTGTTGTTGGCTACGGCTTAGACTACGCTGAGCGCTATCGCAACCTCCCATTTGTAGGCGTTCTGAAGCCTTCCGTATACGAATAGTTTGAAAGCCGGCTGAGTAATTGCACGACTTTCGATCAAATTCGTGAAACCTGTGGTTGAACCTGTAAAAATTGCGGTTAAAACCGTAAAATCTGCAGCAGAAACTGTTCAATAGATACAAATTTGTTAAAACTTTTAAAGCTTGGGCGAGAAAATTGGTTTTCTCGCCCAATATGCTATATATCAAGGGTCGTATGAGACTACACCTCATCAAAGCAATATTCATGGTTCCTACGCCGGCGTTTACTTGAGAGTAGGTACTGTAGGCTTCAAGAGAATCGAGAAATCATGGTCAATCAGACAAGTCTTGCATACGGAACAGAAAAGTCTGCAATTCGTGAGATTGCGGGGTACGCAGCCCAGCGCCGTGCTGAGATTGGCGCTCAGAATGTGTTTGATTTCTCGATTGGTAACCCTTCAGTTCCTGCTCCCGAGGCTGTTCGCGCTTCTATCGAGGCTGCTATGCAGCTGCCTCCGCAGCAGGTCCACAGTTACACTCCTGCAGTTGGTATTCCTCAGGCTAGGGAGGCAATTGCTGCGTCGTTACGACGTCGTTTTGGAAATCACGCAGCTCAGGCGGATGACCTTATTTTGACTTGTGGAGCCGCGGCCTCCGTTTCTATGGCAATCAATTCTATCGTTTCCCCAGGTGAAGAGGTTATTGTCATTGCACCATACTTCCCGGAGTATCGCGTATGGATTGACCATGCTCAAGCTACTTGTGTTGAGGTTTTGGCTGACAAGAAAACCTTCCAAATTTATATTGATGCTGTTTGTTCAGCTATTACGCCTAAGACTCGCGCGGTGATTATCAACTCTCCAAATAATCCCGTTGGCGCTGTGTACACCAGGGAAAACCTGAATGCATTTGCTGATATGCTCCGTAAACGTTCCGCTGAGCTGGGTACTGACATCTACGTTATTTCAGATGAGCCTTATCGCGAGATTGTCTTTGGTGATATTGAGGTTCCTTGGGTCCCAGATGTCTACGAACGCACCATTGTGTGCTACTCCTATTCAAAGTCCCTTTCGCTTCCTGGCGAGCGTATTGGTTGGGTGCTGGTACCTGCGTCTAATCCAGAGCAGAAGGAGATTTACGCAGCTTGTGCGGGCGCTGCTCGTTTGCTGGGTTTTGTATGTGCGCCAGCTCTTTTCCAGCGCGTTATTATTGACTGTGTTGATGAGCCAGCAGATGTTGAGGCTTATGCAAAGAATCGAGAAGTTCTGACTGATGGTTTGACCAAGCTTGGTTACGAGTACATCCAGCCTGATGGCGCATTTTATCTGTGGGTTCGTGCTCCTGGTGGAGATGCTCAGGCATTCTGTAATGTTGCTAAGCAGTTTGAACTGCTCCCTGTTCCATCTGATTCATTCGGTTGCCCAGGATGGCTGCGTGTGAGCTATTGTGTTGCATATCAGACTTGCGTTGATTCACTTGCTGCCTGGGAAAAGGCACTTGCTGCAATGAAATAAGCGCTGCAACAGGCGAGAAAATCACCTGGAGAAGGTCAGCCGTCAACGGGCGAGAAAATCAATCGACCGCAAACGACAAAGTGAACTGCCTCCCATTTCTTATGTCCAAGAAATGGGAGGCAGTTCATGTGCGGGTGATTATGATTCTGCAGCGTGTTAGCGTCGGCTTTTAGGCCTGGCGCACAAAATAGCGCAGCTTTGGTAGGTTCTGCCGAAGAATCGACATGTTCTTAATCAAGATAGCAGGCAGCTAGGCGGTCACACTACCTGATATGCATATCTATGCATAAACTTCATCTAATATACTTAAACATGAATAGACTTATATAAGAAATTTAACTATCGATAAATTCTGTATCTACGGAACACACCTAAGTCGGATATTCTGCTCAGATGCGGGCATTTTACACATCTAATGACGATAATCTGCATGTTTGTGGTAATTTCTGCGTCATGTATACGTCTTTTTGACAGATTATCCGACATAGGTGTGTTTTGAACTGACTCTTATTTCTTATGTCCAAGAAATGGGAGGCAGTTCAAAGCCGTGTGAAAACGCGACTTTGTTTTTACATGTGATGTTTTTTGTGGCAGTATTTGTATCCAGATTAATATCCCTGTTTAGAGGCTGGAATCTTTGCATTGGCAATGGTGTCTAAAAACGTTTGAGCATCGCGACAAGCCATAAGTTCCTCAGGGAAGTCAATTTCTTCTAGCTGCTTAATGACAGAGTGTGCATCAGCAATACGAGTTGCAATGTGAGCATCTGAGCCAAAGGAAATCTTACATCCCAGTTCAGCGCAAGTCTCTGCAATCACACGACAACGCTCAATAGCAACCTCACGTTGGCCCTCGTCATGCGTGGCTTCGTTCATCTCGATAAGCTTGCCGCGATCACGACACTCACGGACAAGCGCTGGAACATCAAAATCTAAACCACTACGACCAAGGTGACCAAGAATCAAAACATGTGGATTATCCAGCGCATTTACATACATCTGAGTAATTTGTTTCTGCGAGGCACCAGCTGCCCACTGCTTACTGTGAATACTTGCAACAACGTAATCGCAGGTTGCTAGGATGTGCTCACCAAGAATATGAGGTTGTCGAAGTTTGTCGCCGTTAATACCCTGATCAAACGTAATGTCATAGGCAAACAGATTGCCCTCAAGATCAACAATATCAGCCTCAGCGCCATGAAGAAGTCTTACACCGTGCCATGTTTCTGGCCAAATTGCAGTGTTCATAAAGAACTGGAAATTCTTGATGGTCTGCTGGTCATACAACATGGACGAGAAGTGATCAGTGACTCCAAGCAGCTCAAAGCCACGCTCAGCGGCCACGCGGACGTTCTCCTCAACGGTTGAATAGGCATGCCTCGAGTACAGGCTGTGAGTATGAACATCGCAAGTAATGCGCATGACGTGCTCCTTTGAATCTCAAACGACAATTCTAGTTAATCACGGCCGCTGCTTAGAGGCAACCCTGGCGAGAAGACCGGTCTTCTCGCCACCTGCGTGGACTACAGCTCAATGCTTAGTTCAATAGGACAGTGGTCGCTACCGTAGATCTCGCTCAAAATGGACGCGCTCTTGACCTGCTCAGCGATGCGATTGGAGACCAGGAAGTAGTCGATGCGCCAACCAGCATTGTTCTTGCGTGCGTTGAAGCGATAACTCCACCAGCTGTAAGCGCCGGTTATATCGGGGTGACGATACCTAAACGTGTCGGTAAAGCCCGCGTCCAAAAGCTTGGTAAAGCTCTCGCGTTCCTCGTCCGAGAAGCCTGCATTTTGCCTGTTAGACGATGGGTTTTTCAAGTCAATCTCGTTATGAGCAACATTGAAATCACCGCAGGTAATTACTGGTTTCTGCTCAGACAGTTCAGCCAAGAAATCACGGTAGTGCTGATCCCATTCAAGACGCTCGTCCAAGCGCGCAAGCTGATCTTTTGAGTTTGGCGTGTATACGCACACAAACCAGAACTTCTCAAATTCCAGTGCACAGACGCGACCCTCATCGTCAGCAACAGGGCATCCAATTTGACGAATTACTTGCAGAGGAGTTTCTCGTGAGAAAACCGCTGTGCCTGAATAGCCTTTTCTATCTGCGTAATTCCAGGTTTGAACATAACCAGGGAGGTCAAGCTCAACCTGTCCTTCCTGTAACTTAGTTTCTTGAAGAGCAAATACATCAGCATTTATGGTTTCAAAAATTTCTGTGAACGAAGGCTCTTTTTTAAGTACGGCGCGCAGACCGTTGACGTTCCAAGAAATCAACTTGTATTCTTGAGTTTGACTCATAGCTCCTCTTTCATGCTGCGACCTGGTAGTTTGGGCGCAGCGGTTACGTATCACGGTTGCCACAGACAGGTTACGTGTTGGTGCTTAGACAGAATGTGCTCTGTTATCCAGTTACGGCGCCGAGTGGTACGTTTGCGGCAATAAACTTTCAATAAATCCATGGTATACGAGCAATGGCCGTCAATACCGCTACAATAGAAACATTCATAGCTGGCAAGGAGGATTTATGCTTCGTCAAAGCTACAACACCTGGCAATGTGGAGCTCACACTATCTCGTTGGCTCGTCCTAGAATCATGGGCGTTCTTAATGTCACTCCAGATTCATTTTCTGATGGCGGAAAGAACTTTGATCCAGAGGCAGCAATTGCTCGCGGATTGCAAATGCTAGATGAGGGCGCTGACATTATTGATGTTGGTGGAGAGTCTACTCGTCCAGGTCACACGCCTGTTCTACCTACAGAAGAGGCTGAACGCGTAGTACCTGTGGTGCGTGCGTTGGTAGCTGCTGGCGCAATTGTTTCCATTGACACGCGCCATGCTGAGGTGGCTAAGATGTGCGTCCGTCTTGGAGTATCAATCATCAACGACGTCACGGGCTTCACTGATCCAGAGATGGTTGCTGTAGCTGCGGAATCTGATTGTGGCTGCATTGTGATGCACTGGAACAAAGAAGGCCTTGGTGCTCGTGTTGAGCGCAAGCAGGTTCAGTTGGACGATATGCGTCCTTCTCGCCCTACTGGCAGTGCAGCTGCTCGAGCTGCAGCTACAGGTACTGAAACACGCACATTGAGCTCACAACGTCGCTTTACCTTGCCTGAAGAGGCGCCTATCATGCGTCAGATTATGGGATTTTTGGGTGATCAGGCTCGCGGTTTGATGCGCGCTGGTGTATCCAAGGACCGCATCTGCATTGACCCAGGTCCAGGTTTTGACAAGTTTGCCGACGAAGATGTTGTTATTCAGCGCGCTACTCGTTCTATGGTTTCTATGGGATATCCGCTGCTCTGTGCGGTGTCTAGAAAGCGCTTTGTTGGCGCTGTTTCTGGTGTAACTGAGGCTACGCAGCGTGATGCAGCTACGCACGCAATTTGCATTGCTGCAATTACCAACGGTGCCCGTATCCTGCGTGTTCACGACGTTGCGGGAACCGCTCAGGCCATCAATGCCTATTGGGCTATGACCGAGCACGACCCTCGTCAGGGATTTGTGGCGCTTGGCTCTAACGTGGGAGATCGCGTAGGCTACCTGGCTCGAGCTACGCAACTCATTGATGAAATTCCGCTGACCTGTGTTGTTTCGGTCAGCCATGCGTACGAGACTGAGCCCGCGTATGGTATTGCCACGCCTGTGGTAAATGCTGTTGCCGAGATTAGAACTGAGCTCCATCCGCTTGTGCTTATGGATAAGCTACTTGAGGTGGAGAACGCTTTGAACCGCACACGCAAGAAGGGCGAAGAGGGCCATGGTCCTCGCACTATTGACTGCGATCTTCTGTGGGTTGAGGGCGAACAACACGCAGGTAAACACCTCACTCTTCCTCATCCACGCATGGGCGAACGTGATTATGTACTTGTTCCTATGGAGGATCTGATGCATGATCCTGTGCGTTTCTTCTCACATGGTGACGTAGAGATTGTCCCTCCTGATCAGCGCGTCGGTCACGTAACCGAGGACTTGGGAGCCATTACGTGGGAGTAGCACAGGAAGCTCTGGAGCTAGCACGTGGTGGTGCGCAAACGGGTGAGTTTGTGTTCCGTGCCTCTGACGTGCAGGAAGATTCTGTTCAGGGTCAAAAAGTATGCCTTGAGCTAGCATCCCCATCGGCTGGCGAGAAACCCCTTGAAGTTGCAACTGTTGTGCGTCTTGGAGTTTCGATGCCGTATGTGCCTGCAGTTCCATACGTCGTGGCGCTGGGAGTTTGTCAGTTTTTGCGTGCAGCAGATGATAACTTTGGTATCTACTGGCCTTACGATATCTGCTATAAAGATCAGGTAGTTGCCTCGATTAAGGCTACTGCTGGCTATCAGGAGGGCATGTTTGCCGTGGTGAGTGTTGCCGCAAACGCTGAGGCACTGAACCCAGTGTTTGATGTTGCAGACAATAAAGAACTTCTCGCCAAAAAGGTATCTGAACTGATTGTTCAGAGCGTGGGTACATGGGAACAGCAGGTTAAGCATGCGCAAAGCTTTGCAGGACCAATCGCACTGATTCTGAGCGAATATTTTGACATGGTTCCTTTGCTTGGACAGCAAGTTAACAAGGTATATCCCAACGGTAACGTTGCGCTGACCGCTCGATTTGGCGGCATTGACGTGTGGGGTCATGCCATTCTTGTTGATGAGAATGGTAAAGAGATTCTTGTAAGTGAGGACGAAGCTTCCGTGGTACCAGCGGTTTAACGACTGTTCTTGAAGATGTTGCAGATTGGCGCCAACTATTTGGTGTCTTTGACAGAATGCTTCCAGATCAGATAAATACCGCGCATAGTGAGCTGTGGATCAACCACGTCAAAGATGTCCGTTGCTTCGCTAACGGTGTTTGCCAGGCCGCCTGTTGCAATAACGGTTGCACCCTCAATACCAGGTTCTTTGAGCGTTCTAGTAACTAAACCCTCTGCTTGAGCAGCAGCTCCTACTACAATACCTGCCTGAACAGCGCTTTCTGTAGTATTCCCCAAGACGGTCTCAGGAGCCTTGATAGGAATACTGGAGAGCTTGGCAGCGCGTGCAAACAGGGCGTTTGCAGAAATCATAATGCCTGGTGAAATGGCACCTCCGCGGAATACACCGTCTTTATCAACAACATCTAAGTTGGTAGCGGTACCAAAATCAACCACAATGACTGGATAGCCATAGCGCTCAGTTGCAGCAACAGAATTTGCTATGCGATCAGCACCCACAAGCTCGGGGTGGGGGATGTCGAAGCGGATTTTATTTGTAGAGAGCGCATTAATAGAGGTCAGAGGTTTGTTAAGCAGTAATTCAAAACAACGCTTCCAAGCACGTGTGATAATAGGAACTACGCAGGAAAGTCCACCAGCTTCGATGTCATCAAGATTCAAACCATCTTTTTGGAAGAACGTAAAAAGGCGTCCGTGCAGAATATCGGAGGTATCGCTTTGATCGGTGGGCATTCTCCAACCACGCACCATAGTGTCTTCATTGTCAAATAAACCAATGGCAGTTTGCGTGTTTCCCACATCAATCGATAAAAACATTATGCCTCCGAGGGGCTATAGATGAGCTTTTATGTCGTATTGAATTTTAGCTTATTGAGGGCTTCTCAAAAGTTGTCGCATACAAGAAATATCTACACAAAATGTGAATTTCTCGATAACTGCTTCTAGTAACAGATGTGTTGTTCTGCTATACTTTTTCAGCTTATTGTCTTGATTGGGCGTCTGCCCAAAAGACACCCCTGCTCTGGTCGGAAACCAGAGCCGATGTAAGGAGTCCTGCATGAAGCAAGGTATTCATCCAGAGTACGTAGAGTGCACTGTTCGCTGCACCTGCGGAAACACCTGGACCACACGCGCAACTGTTCCAGAGATGCGTCTTGACCTCTGCGATAAGTGCCACCCATTCTATACGGGTCAGCAGAAGCTTGTCGACACTGGTGGACGTGTTCAGCGCTTTGCTGACAAGTTTGGTGGCGCAGCAAATGCTACTCTCGAGGCCGCTAAGGCTGCCAAGGAGGCAAAGGCTGCTAAGGCTGCTGAGCAGGAGGCTGCTCGTAAGGCTGCTGCCGAGGCAAAGGCTGCCGAGAAGGCAAAGCGTGCTGCTGAGTTTGCAAAGAACGCACCAGTCGCAGAGCCAGAGCCAGAAGCTGAGGCTGAAGCCGAGGCCGAGGCACCTGCAACCGAAGAGGCTGCAGAGTAGCAGGTATTTGCTTGCGCAAAGACCAGCACAAAGTGCAGAATCGGGGTGGCTTCGGCTGCCCCGTTTTTGTTTGGCGAGAAACCCATCCAACTCAGAGGGTATACTTAAAAGTGAAAAATCTGCCGTCGGAGGACGAATGGAATCACTGTATACAAAGTATCGTCCGCAAACGTTTGAGCAGGTAGTCGGCCAGAAGCATGTGGTCGGCACCCTTGAGCGAGCGGTCTTGGAGCAAAAGCTCAGCCACGCATACCTGTTTTGCGGACCTCGCGGCACGGGTAAGACCACTATGGCTCGCTTGCTGGCAAAGGCGATTCTTTGCCATGAGGCGCCTGGTCACCTGCCCGATGGTACTTGTGAGGATTGTCAGCTGATTGCAGCTGGTCAACACCCAGATGTCTTTGAGATTGACGCTGCTTCTAACACTGGCGTTGATAACGTACGAGAAGAGATTATTTCTCGCGCTAGCTATGCTCCAGTGCGCGGCAAAGGCAAGGTTTACATTATTGACGAGGTGCACATGCTTACCTCGGCCGCATTTAACGCTTTGCTTAAGACGTTGGAGGAGCCTCCTTCACACGTGACTTTCATCATGTGTACCACGGATCCTCAGAAAATTCTTGCAACTATTCTTTCCCGTGTGCAGCGTTTTGACTTCCGCTCCATTGCTGCTGACGAGATGGCAGAGCATCTTATCAGTGTCTGTAAAAACGAGGGTTTTACCTACGAAGATGCAGCGATTGACCTTATTGTTCGTTACGCGCGCGGCGGTATGCGTGATGCACTTTCTTCTCTTGAGCAGCTTTCTGTTTACGGTGGCGGCGTCATTTCCGAGCAGACGGTTCGTGACGTATTGGGTCAGTCTTCCGGGTCTCTTATTAATAATGCCGCGTTGGCGTTGGCTCAGCGAGACATTTCTTCTCTGTTCACCACAGTAAATACACTGTTTGAAGGTGGCAAAGATTTGCTGCAGTTTACGCGCGAACTTGCTGCTCATGTGAGAGACCTCTACGTTGCCACCGCTGTGGGTGTTGATTCTCCGGCATTAGCAAATTCTTCTGCATCAACCGAGCAGCTTACAAAAGAAGCCCAGGCATTTGGTTCGGTTGACCGACTCTCTAGGGTTTTGACCGTTCTGGGTGACGCTGCAAATCAGATGCGTACCGCTGTAAATCAGCGACTGGTTTTGGAGGTTGCGTTCACTAAGCTGGCGCGCCCTAATACGGAGCTCTCATTAGAAGCGCTGGCAGATAGAGTGGCGGTCCTTGAGCAGCAGCTGGCAAATGGTGTTGTTTCAGCTCCAGTTGTCCAGAATTCCGCAGCTCCCGTACATGCGTCGATTCCAGCTTCAGCCTCAGTAGCTACACCAGTATCGGCACCTGCACCAGTTGCTGTGCCTGAGCCAACACCAGCGTCTGCGCCAACACCAGCGCCCACATCAGTTGCTGCATCTGTACCAGCTCCGACGCAGCAACCTGCACCAGAGTTACCGTCACAGCCTGCGACTAAGTCAGCTGCAGTGCCTGCACCAGTTTCAGCAGCACCGGCATCACAGCCTGCGCCTGCGTCAAAAGAGGTTGACCAATCAGACGCACTTCTCGCCAGACAATGGAAAGAAGTTAGTAAGGTTTGTGCTTCTAAGAATGCTGCTCATGCCGCACTATTGGTCAGCTCAACGCTTGAGTCTGACGACGGTTCTGAGTTGGTAGTTACGCTGCCTAAGGGCTCCTCGTTTGCCATGAGAATGCTCAGCACACCAGCAGTTTCCGATTTTGTAAAAGAGTGTGTTGCTCAGGTCATAGGTCCACGTCGAATTAAGTATGTTGAGTCGAGTCTTGCTGCAACAGCAATCTCGCGAGAAAAACGTGCAGCTCAGGCGGCTCCAGCGCCTGCGTCAGTTGCTCCTGTGGCTCCGGTTGCACCAGCTCTCGAGTCGGTTGCGCAGCCCGCTTCTGCAGCCGCTCCAGCTCAAGTACCTACGCCAGATCAAGCATCAGCTCCTGTCGTATCTACACCTGCAGCTCCAGCATCGGAGACTTCGTATTCAATGCCTTGGGATGAACCTGTGTCTGGTGGTGCTCCTGTTGAGGCTTCTAACTATAATCAGGTGCCTCATAGCAATGACGATGTGACTGCGGTTTTGGACGATTCTGTCAAAGACACCGTTTTAACTCCACAACCCGCAGCTGCGTCTGTGCCTGAAACCGAGCAAGCTTCGACTCCAAAGTCCGATCCTACACCAGCTTCGCCAGAGGACGTTGCTGCTCGTTCGGCACTTCCACCAGAGCTTAACAGTGTGGCGGATATGCTTGAGAAGGTATTTGGACCAGCAGTTTCTCTGTCGGTGGAGAAGAAGCCAGATACAGAAACTCCTGCAGACCCTGCAAGTAATTAGTATTTTTCGCGATATGCTGCTTTGGTGCTTGGCATTTTATGTGCCAGCGCAAAAAGCGTAACTTGTCTAAAATAGATATGACGATAGGAGAACATATGGCACGTGGTGGATTTAACATGGGCGGCATGAACCGCAATCAGATGATGGCTCAGGCTCGTAAAATGCAGGAGCAACTGCTGGAGGCTCAGCAGAAGGCTTCTCTTATGCAGGCTACAGCAAGTGCTGGTGGCGGAGCTGTTAAGGTAACTGCATCCGGTGACCTGCGTTTAACCAACATTACCATTGATCCTGAGGCAATTGACCCTGAGGATATTGAGATGCTCCAGGATATGATTCTGGCAGCTGTAAACGATGCTCTTGAGTCCGCAGAGTCTCAGGCGTCTGCTCAGATGAGTGCAGTAACTGGCGGACTAAATATCCCAGGATTGTTCTAATTTATGGCGTTTGATACCACAAATGATGGTCGTGCGCTGCAGCGCTTACTTGATGAGTTAGGTCGCCTACCAGGCATTGGCCCAAAGTCGGCTCAGCGCATTGCGTATCATCTTTTAGAGGTTGATTCCGAGGAGGCTCGCCGATTGGCGCAAGTCATCTTGGAGCTTAAGCAGCAGGTACATTTTTGTCCTATCTGCTTTAACTATGCAACGCGCAACGAATGTGACATCTGTCTTGACTCTTCTAGGGACCGCAGCAAAATCTGCGTGGTCTCCGAGCCAAAGGATGTCTCAGCAATTGAGCGCACTGGTGCGTTCCACGGCCTCTATCACGTTCTGGGTGGTGTTATTTCTCCTATGGACAAGATTGGACCTGAGCAGCTTCACGTGCGTGAGCTGCTGTCCCGTTTGGTTGATGGCACCGTAACTGAGGTTGTTTTGGCAACCAATCCGGATGTTGAGGGAGAAACAACTGCAACGTATCTCTCCAGAACTATTAATCCGCTTGGCGTGAGGGTTACCCGATTAGCAAGTGGGCTTCCCGTAGGCGGAGATCTTGAGTATGCGGACGAGGTAACATTGGGACGCGCAATTGAGGCGCGTCGGGAGGTTTAAGCATGGCAAACCACATGAGAACAAGTTCATCTGGCGAGAATACCCCTGAGGCTTCATCGGTTGATATGAAGAATATTTCAACGCTTCGCGCGGGTCAGGGGGCACAAATTCCTCAGAGTCCACGACAGGCGGACAACGCACCTGAGCCTCCAAATAGAAAATCGGTCATCATTTTGGTAGTCGCAGCTATTGTTGCGCTCACTGCTTTGTTCTTTATTGTTCGCTGTGCTACCAGCACTAAAGATGAATCTACAAATCAGCAGCCAAAACAAACCCAATCCGCTTATGCTGATGAAAAGCAGCAGGATGAGCAGACAGTTGATGGATCGGTTACCTTCCATGGTATTAAATACTCCCTGGAGAAGCAGAGTGACGGCAAAACTGCTGTTGTTCGTACTAGCGATTCGGGAACTAAGAGCGTTTTGTTTGAGGTTGAGGGAACTCCTACAAGCTTGATTCTTTTTAACGGCACTATTTTGGTGCCAGAGAATCGTGAGTCTGGCTGGGATGTTGTAGCTTGTGCTCTGGTAGATGGCTCGCTTCCAACACTTATTGCCGATAAGGACGGTAAGACAGTTGGAGGAAACGGAACTATCACTGCAGCTACCTTAGATGGAACCACGCTTAAGGTAACTGATTCCACCGGAAATACCACCAACGTTGCTCTTCAATAGGAGGGCGTCAGTAGGAGCTTGATAGGAGTCTGACAGAAACCTTACAGGAGCTTGAGAGAAATTTGACGGAAGTACGATTTGTGTTGCAATGAATTTCTCGGCAGAATTGCTGCAAGAAAGTTGTAGATTTCTAGTGAGCGTTCACGTTGTTGACCTGTAGGTATTCTTATTGAGTTGTTTTTTACGACAAAATTTTTAAATTCGTTGTAAATAACGCTAGACAAGAATAAAAGTTCCCTGTATTATTTCAATTCGCAACAAGGCGTCCGGGGTATTAGCTCAGCTGGTTAGAGCGCCGGCCTGTCACGTCGGAGGTCGCGGGTTCGAGCCCCGCATATCCCGCCATTGCATGTTCAAGCCCTCTTCGGAGGGCTTTTTCATTAAAAATAGTCCAGCATAAAATGTTTAAATTACATCTTCAATTTATTGAAAGCAAGCCAGAAAATAACACATTGTGTGATATCTTTACATCAGAATGTATCTAAGTGCTTCTGCTGAAGAAACATTTAAAAGCAGAGGTAAAGTGAGGTGGATTGTGCGGGATCAAAATACTTTGGACACGCTGTCGCAACGCGATGGTGTGAATTCCATACCCGCAGAATCTTCAATCACAGAATCCACTTCAGATTCAATCAAGAAAATTGCTGTTTTTGATTTTGATGGAACCGTCATTTCTGGACAGTCAGGACTCTTGTTCTCTGCGTATTTGCTTCGCCGCCATCTGTCTTCAGTTTCTCGTACGTTAAAGCTCATGTGGTGGGGAGTGCGTTATAAATTGCACCTTCCTCAGAGGCAGGAGGAGGCACGCGAGCTGGTTGTTGGCGCACTTACGCAGTACAGCATTGAGTTTGCAAATGCTGTCATGCACGATTTTCATCGTGAGGTGATTGAGGGGATGTATCGTCCTCAGGCACTGGAAGAGGTGCGTCGTCGGCAGGCAGAAGGTTGCTGCGTATTGTTGGTCTCAGCAACGTTTGAGCCTATCGCGGAGTTGGCCGCAAAGAAGCTGGGAGTGGACGCGTTTCTCGCCACAAAGATGCAGGTGGGAGTAGACGGACACTATACCAGTAAGGTTGACGGTCCTGTGATTGAAGGCGCTCAGAAGTTGGTCTCGGCAACCGAGTGGTGCAACCAGCATTATGGTGAGGGTAATTGGGAGCTTGCATACGCGTATGGCGACCATTACTCGGATGCAACACTTTTGTCGGCAGCACAAACACCATGTGCTGTTTGCCCTGGTCCAACACTTACCAGGCTTGCGAATAAGCGCGGCTGGACAATTTTGAACTGGGAGAACGATTAACCTGGTCACACGTCAGATAAGTGAGTAAAACAGTCCCTCGAGCGGACGGATATAAGAGGGGTACTTGGAGAACCAATGGAAATTTCACGCAAAACTGACTATGCAATTCGTATGCTTTCTTCGCTGGTGAGAAACCCTAAGAAGCTTCTTTCTGTTCGTGATGCCGCGGAAGAAAACGATATTCCGTACTCCTTTGCTCGCTCAATTCAGCATGACCTGGTTATCGCTGGTGTAATTGTAAGTACGCGCGGTGCTCGTGGCGGTATGATGCTGGCTATAGATCCTACTCAGGTGAGCGTTCTTGACATTGTTGAGGCAGTTCAGGGGCCTGTTTTTATTTCTAACTGCGAGTGGGCAGGTCCTAATAATGAGCCATGCCCTCGCCACAATTCTTGTTACTTTGGCCCCCTTTGGTGCAGTGCCGAGAAAACTTTGCGTAATTTCTTTGCATCTGTGACGCTGCATCAAGTTGTTGTAGAGGGTCTTATGCCGGAGATGGTGGGTGAATTTCAGCTGGTGAAGAACGAAAATGCCCAGCGTAACGAGCAAATTATTCAAAATGCTACTGATGCTATTGAGGCTGAGATTACCGCTGGTACGTTTGATAACCTACTTGACGGCGAAGTTGTTTCTGCAGAGAAAAAGCCTTATGAGTTTAATAGAGCATGGTAAAAGCTTGTAGCGGTGCTTTAGAAAATTGTTTAAGAAAATAACATTTTGTAGCTGAAACTATGCCACATGCATTTTGCATGTGCTTTTAGATTATAGTTAGCTACATGAAGAAAAAAATTTCACATACAAAGACAAACGAAGACCTGGATACGGTGTCTGACATTTCAACGTCTTCATCTGGCAAGTTCATAGTTACGCCTGAAAAGAAAGAGCTTACGACAGAGCTACGTGCGTTTGTCGAGTTTGTGGCCAAAAAAGGCCGCGAGCTGTATCGCGATTTGCCCTGGCGTCGCACGTACGATCCATATGCCATTTGGATTTCTGAGGTCATGCTTCAGCAGACGCAGGTTAGTCGCGTAGATGGTCGCTGGCAGAGATGGTTGGAACACTTTCCAACGGTTGACGCGCTGGCTGCTGCCGCGCCTTCAGATGTACTTGAAGAATGGCAGGGCTTGGGCTACAACCGTCGAGCTTTGTCTGTACATCGAGCTGCTCAAGCAATTTCTGAAGCAGGCGGAGTCTTTCCACAAGATCAAAAGGAGCTCGTAAAGCTCCCGGGTATTGGTCCCGCTACTGCAGCAGGTATTCGCGCGTTTGCGTTCAATCTGCATGGCGTTTATCTGGAGACTAACGTACGTACGGTCTTCTTGCATGAGCTTTACCCGCAGGCAGAAGGAGTGCCAGACTCTGAGCTCATTCCTCTTGTTGAGCTGACGTGCCCTTCGAGTGTTTCTACCACAGCGGGTATTGACACAGTAAACGCTACTACAACGGAACTCACGCCACGTAGCTGGTACTACGCTCTTCTCGACTATGGCGCGTACCTAAAGAAAACTATTCCCAATCCTTCACGAAGATCTAAAAGCCACGTCAAGCAGTCGCGCTTTGAGGGTTCTCATCGACAGAAGCGTGCTGAGCTTTTACGCGTTCTCCTTGCCCACAAAGATGAGGGTGGAGCAGAGTTTGAGACGCTTCATCAGGAACTCTGTCAGATTGAGGTCCATGCCGGGCGAGAAACCCTTGATGAGCAGGTTACCCTTGGTTTACTTGAAGAACTTGCGAAGGAGGGCTTTTGTCAGAAAAATGATGAATATTGGTTGCTATAAATGGTTATAATGCTAAGTGCTGACGAAGGGGTCAGTATATGAGCATAAGTGCTAATGATTATCATTTGCACTTGTTTGCCAAAGGTAATACGGCGCTACCCAGGCGCTTTAACATGCGTTGACGTGTCACTCGTTAGCGCGGGAGAGGAGAAAAAATGGCAGTAGAGTTTGAGAATTCTCAGACAAAGAAGAACCTCGAGGCAGCTTTTGCTGGTGAGTCTCAGGCATCCATCAAGTATGGTTTCTATGCAAAGCAGGCTTCCAAGGGTGGTTACGAGCAGATCGCTGACATCTTCAACGAGACCTCCGGTAACGAGAGCGTTCACGCTAAGCTTTGGTTTAAGTATCTCCATGGTGGCAAGATGCCAGAGACCGCAGAGTGCCTCAAGGACGCAGCTGCTGGCGAGAATTACGAGTGGACCACTATGTACGCTGACTTCGCTAAGGTAGCTGAGGAGGAGGGCTTCGCAGAGATTGCTGCCAAGTTCCGTCTTGTCGGCGAGATTGAGAAGGCTCACGACGAGCGTTATACCAAGCTCCTTGAGCGCGTTGAGTCCGGCGAGGTTTTTGAGCGCGAGGGCGTTAAGGTTTGGAAGTGCCTCAAGTGCGGTCACCTGCATGTTGGCGCATCTGCACCAAAGGTTTGCCCAGTCTGCGGTCACCCACAGGCATACTTTGAGGAGCAGGCTCTCAACTACTAAGTTGCAGAGTGTTCTGAGTTACAGAACCGCACGATTACGTGAAGCTGTAACTGTGTAGAACCGTAACTCAACCTTTTAGTGCATTAAAATGTACCCGTCGGCAAGCTAATGGTTTGCTGGCGGGTATTTTTGTGCGTAGGTAGTGCTGCGAGATTGGATTTCTCGTGGTCCGGTGCTGGGCTGCGTTTGACACGCCTATCCCTTGAACCAGCGGTTGGGCTGTTCGTAGGAGGGGCAGATATCGCTCATAGGGCAGCCGACACACTTGGGGTTGCGGGCAGTGCAGGTTTCTCGCCCAAAATGAATCCACTCTTCGTTGACGTCTTTCCAGAGCTCGTGGGGGAGAAGCGCGAGCAGGTCCTTCTCGGCAGCTAACGGCGTGGAAGCCGAGCTCAGGCGCATGCGCTTGGAGATTCTGTACACGTGTGTGTCCACTGCAATGCCGTCTACCACGTTAAACATTTTGTTGAGGACAATGTTTGCAGTCTTTCGGCCAACGCCCGGGAGTGTGACCAGGTCTTCCATGGTTCCTGGAACTTCTCCACCGTATTCCGTCAGCAGAATCTGCGCAGTCTCCACGCAGTGCTTAGCCTTTGCGCGCCAGAAGCCGATGGTCTGGATGACCTCTCCCACCTCGACAATATTGGCAGCTGCCATGGAAGGCGCGTCTGGCCAGCGGCGGAATAGCTCTGGTGTGACTTTATTTACTGCGGCATCAGTAGTTTGCGCCGAAAGCATAACACTTATGAGCAGGGTAAACGCATCATGGTAATCTAGCGCACTCTGGACGCTTGGATAGAGCTTGTGCATGCGTCGACACAGCTCGATACCGCGTTCTATCTTGGTTTTCTTTGATTCTCTGGGCATGTCCTCTCCTCAATGTCCCTCTATGTGTACCCAGTATGTAGTTACGTTATCACGTGGGGCGAGAATAGCAAAATAGCTGCATAACGGCTACAATAACAGCCCAATTGAAAAGTGACCAAACTTGCGCGACTACGCAAAGCAAGGTTTGGTATAACCCGCATGCGTTTGTATGTGGGTTTAGCGGCATGGCGGGAGACTGTGTGTTTATTAACAGAGTTGCAGCTCAATTATTGAGCGCACCCGAGTTAGAGAAGCTAAAGCGGGAGCTTTCATGTGGATCAGATGCTACACTGTCCCTCTCGCAAAGCGCTCGTCCGCTAATGCTGGCTGCGCTCTGGTCGCAGGACCCTCGTCCCTGCTTGTTGGTTGTTGCGGGAGAGGACGCCGCAGATCGTACAGCACGTTCGCTTGCTGCGTGGCTCGGTAACGACGCTGTGTTACGTTATCCCAACCGCAAGGATCATCCTTGGTCAGATGCCACTCCGGATGACGCCATCATTGGAGCTAGGTGTCGCGCTATCGCCAAGCTTTCCGCTGGCGAGAAGGTCATTGTAGTTGCAAGCGCCCATGCGCTGATGCGCAGAGTTCCCCCTGTTGGTTCAGGCTATTTTCTTCCTGCAACGTTTACTGTTGGCGACGACGTTCCTTTTGAGGATGTAGCTTCACTGCTTGTGGGCATGGGATACGCTGATACGGGCGAGGTAGATGCGCCAGGCACTTTCCACATTCACGGCGATACGGTTGATATCTTCCCAGCTCAAGCTACAAGCCCTGTACGCATTGAGTTTTTCGGAGACGAGATTGATCGCATCAGGCGCATGGTGGCAGCTACCGGTCAGACCATTGGTGCCATTGATGAGGTTACCGTTGCCCCAGCTAGAGAGCTTGCATTTACTAAAGAGACTATTCGTCGCGCAGAGGAAGCACTTTATACGCGCGCACAAGAAAACTCTGCAATTGCTGCTGATCTGGAGCTTATTCAACGTGGAGCCCAGGCTCCTGCGCTTGAGCGTTATTTGCCTGTGCTGTATGGAGGCACTGCCAGCCCGCTTGAGCATATTTCTTCAGAAACATTGGTAGTTCTTGCAGAGCCTCGTTCGTTGTTTGATGACTGCCAGCGTGCCTTTGACGAGATTTCTTCATCTGCGGCAACATCAAAAGTGAAACTAGATGGCCTGTACACAGATCCCAAGGCTATGGACTTTGGCTTGCAGCAACGCCTGTCTTTCTCGTCACTTCTACGCACAGGTGCTGCGGTAACGTCGGAGCTTTCTGTGGTGCAGCCGTCCATTGCGGGATCAGACACAAAGCTATTAGGTCGTGTGAGGCAGCTGGTGCAAGACCGCGACGCGGTGGTATTTGCGGTTCCAGATCGCGCAGCTCGTGAGCACCTTAAGCTGCTTTTCTCGGACGAGTCCATTCCGTTTGAGGAGTCGTTAGGAACGTCGCTTGAAAATGAGCCAGACCAAAACGGTGTTTATGTACCACTCAAGCGAGGTCGTGTCACATTTACCGACGCACCCGTTCCTGCAGGAATCATTATCCCAACGGCTAATCTAGCAGTACTTTCTGTTTCAGATCTGACGGCAAGGAGTGCTCGCAACAAGAAGCGTTCCAAGCGCATTGACCCCACAACAGTGACGTTTCCGTTTAAGCCAGGCGATTACGTTGTTCATGCAACGCACGGTATTGCACACTTTACGGCCATCGTGCGTCAAGAAGTTGCGGGTAGAGAACGTGATTATTTTCTGCTTGAATACGCCAATGACGATAAACTCTATGTGCCCTTAGAGCAGGTTGACCGTATTACTCGCTATGTGGGACCTGACGGCAACAATCCGCGTCTAACTAGGCTCAATACAGCTGATTGGTCTCGTGCTACTAACAAGGCAAGAAAGTCTGCAAAGAAGTTAGCATTTGACCTGGTAGATCTTTATACGCGCCGCGCTTCGGTACCGGGTTATGCGTTCTCGCTTGATACTCCTGCTCAGGAAGAGATGGAGTCTAGTTTTCCGTATCAGCTGACACCAGATCAAGAAAGTGCTGTTGCAGACATTAAGCTGGACATGGAAGCGCGTAAGCCTATGGATCGCTTGCTTTGCGGTGACGTGGGCTTTGGAAAGACAGAGGTGGCGCTTCGAGCTGCGTTTAAAGCCTGTCAGGATGCTCGTCAGGTCATGATTTTGTGCCCAACTACTATCTTGGCGCAGCAGCACTACGAGACGTTTTTCTCGCGATTTGCTCCGTTTGATTTGAAGGTAAGTGTGCTTTCGCGTTTTGTTACACCTGCTCAGCAGCGAAAGGCGCTTGAGGGATTTGCAGACGGAACTATAGATGTGCTGGTAGGAACACACAGACTGCTCTCCGCAGACGTGAATCCTCACGATTTGGGCCTTGTAATCATTGATGAGGAGCAGCGCTTTGGTGTGCAGCATAAAGAGCAACTCAAGAATATGCGCGAGCAGGTAGACGTGTTGACGCTCTCGGCAACACCTATTCCGCGCACTATGCAGATGGCCATGAGCGGCGTGCGCGACATGAGCCTGATTCTTACGCCACCACCTGGTAGAAAGCCTGTTCAGGTAACGGTTGGTGAGTACAATCCGGATCTTGTTTCCGCAGCAATTAGAAGTGAGCTGGAGCGAGAAGGTCAGGTGTACTACGTGTCCAATCGCGTGACTACTATTGATGAGGCGGTGGCTCGCGTAGAAGAAGCTGCACCAGAGGCTCGCGTGGGTGTGGCTCACGGCCAAATGAGCGCTCGCGAGGTAGAAAACGTCATGCTTGCCTTCCAGGAACACGAGATTGATGTTTTGGTAGCCACAACTATCATCGAGTCCGGTATTGATAACTCGCACACTAACACACTGATTATCGAGGACTCACAACGTTTGGGACTGGCTCAGTTGTATCAGCTTAAAGGTCGTGTTGGCCGTGGAAGGCAGCAGGCGTATGCGTACTTCATGTTCCCGGCAGAGCTGCCATTGACCGAAGAGGCAACCGAGCGTCTAACTGCAATCAATGAGTTTCAGGATTTGGGTAGCGGCATGCGTATTGCCATGCGCGATCTGGAGATTAGAGGTGCCGGCTCTCTTATGGGTGCTGAGCAGCACGGAAATCTTTCTAGTGTTGGCTTTGACCTCTTTACACAGATGCTGGGCGAGGCGGTTGCTGAAGCTCGTGGTGAGTCCGCAGAGTTGGAGCAGACCGAAGTAACTATCAATCTGCCTGCAGATTTCTATCTTGATGAGGACTATCTGCCAGAAGTTGACCGACGTGTTTTGGTGTATCGTCGTCTTGCCGCAGCTACAGAACTTTCTGATATAGACGCTCTTCAGCAAGATACCGAGAATAGCTTTGGTGCCCTGCCTCTTGCGGGTAAGAACTTGTTTGATCGTGCTCGCGTGCGTATTCGTGCGCAGCGTTTAGGCGCAACATCAGTGAGTCTGACAAATGGACGACTGGTATATTTGGGTGTAGAAATTCCTCGCGAACAAGCCCTCAAGTTGAAGGGCCGCGGTGCTATTGTGTATCCAAAGTCGCATAAGCTGGCATATCCGTTCCACCGAAATGAAGAGCAGCTGATGCCCGCTGCCCTAGGAGTTCTTGAAGAGCTTGGCGGCGACGACGAGGTTGAGGAGTAAGCATGAGCCAAACAGCAGGTCAGATGTCACAGAGCGCCACGAGCGCCGCACAGAACACTGCGAGCACTATGCAGAGCGCCACGAGCGACGGTGACGCAATCTTCACCGCACCACACCTCAGGTGGGGTGTTATTGGCTGTGGAGTCATTGCAAACCAGATGGCAGAGGCGCTGGCTTCGGTTGGTAGAACCATCGATGGTGTGGCTAACAGGACGCAGGAAAAGGCCGTTGCGTTTGCTCAAAAACACCACGTCAAGCGTGTGTATGACAGTATCGACGATCTTCTCGCCAGCGACGAGATTGACGCGGTATACCTGACCACGCCTCACAACACGCATATCATTTATCTGCGCAAAGCACTTCAGGCGGGTAAGCACGTTCTGTGCGAGAAGTCCATTACGCTCAACTCCGCTGAGTTGCTTGAGGCAGAAGAACTTGCACGTCAAAATGGCGTTCAGTTGATGGATGCCTGTACCATTTTGCACATGCCTCTCTACAAAGAGCTGGTTGGTCGCGTGGAGGCGGGCGAGTTTGGTCCAATCAATCTGATTCAAGAAAATTTTGGTAGCTACAAAGAGTTTGACATGGAGAATCGATTCTTCAATCCTAAGCTTGCTGGTGGTGCCCTTCTGGATATTGGCGTGTATTCGCTGACACTGGCTCGTCTTTTCTTGAAGAGTCAGCCTCATGACGTGCTCTCCATGATGAATCCAGCTCCTACTGGTGTTGATCAGACGGACGGTATTTTGCTGAGAAATGCCGAGGGTCAGATGGCTGTTCTGGCGCTGACACTTCATTCTAAGCAGCCAAAGCGCGCCATGATTTCCGCTGATAAGGCTTTCATTGAGATTATGGAGTACCCGCGTGCGGATGTTGCCACCATTACCTGGACTGACGATGGCAAGCAGGAGAAAGTTCATGTTGGACGCACGGCTGATGCTCTGGCATATGTGCTGGCAGACCTAGAAGCCGCTGTTGCGGGAGACGCTTCTGCCCAGGCGCAGCTTGAGGTCTCAAAGGACGTTATGGAGCTTATGACTAGCTTGCGCAATGATTGGAATTTCCTGTACCCCGAGGAGCAATAGGTTATATGACATCTGACGAGAAGATCGCTCAGTTAGCGGCTGTAGTTGATGAAGAAACAAAGGCCCGTCCGGGCTCGCCTCAGACGCATCCGGAGTTTGATCGCTTGGTTCGTACTATTTGGCGTCTTCGCCAGGAGGATGGCTGCCCTTGGGATAAGGAGCAGACGCATCAGTCTATCTCAAAGAATATGATTGAAGAGGCCTATGAGGCGGTTGAGGCTATTGCTGAGGGCTCTCCAGAGCATCTTGAGGAAGAACTTGGTGATGTGCTTGAGCAGGTAGTTCTTCACTCGCAGATTGAGGCGGACGGCGGCGTGGATTGCGCGGTCGAGGACAACCGTGCGGCAGGCTTTAACATCGACGACGTGTGTCGAGCACTCAACCAGAAGTTGGTACGCAGGCATCCGCACGTATTTGGGCCAGAAGCTGGCTCAACGTCGTCGGCTGCAGCTGTCTTGGACGTATGGGAGAGTGTCAAGGCAGAGGAGCGTGCCAGCGCGGAAGATACCGTGCACACCGAGGGCCTTCTCGACTCGGTACCACAGTCTTTACCTGCACTGATGCAAGCACAAAAGATCTCAAAGCGCGCCGCAAAGATGGGCTTTGAGTGGGGGTCTGTTGCTGACGTCTGGGATAAGGTTGCTGAGGAGCGCGTGGAGTTTGAAGCTGAAGCTTCAGGCACACAGCAGAAATCGGACGAGTTTGGCGATATTTTGTTTGCGTTGATAAACGTTGCTCGTTGGGAAGGTATTGACGCAGAAGAAGCGCTGATGAGTGCCTGTAGAAAGTTCCGCGCTCGTTGGTCGTACATGGAGAAAGTTGCTGCTGAAAAAGGCTTTTCTCTTGACGAGAAACCCGAGTTACAAGAAGATTTGTGGCAAGAAGCTAAACGTTATCTTGATGTGTAAACGAGCCATATCAGTCACGTCACAAGATGTGCGATTTGTCGCGAAGGCGATAGCTTCTATTCGGTGAAACGATGAAATTCTAAACTGAGGCAGGGCTAGCGGCGCTGCCTCTGCCATAATACAGATGTTGCAATTTGTTGCGACGCATCACCAAACAAACCAGAAATGAGATCCGTGATGAGTCAAGACACCACTAAAAAGAGTGGTACAAAAAGAAAAACAACGCCCACCAAGCGTTCCGTTGAACCTCTTAAAGAGACTACCGCGGAGCGTTCTTCTGGTGCTGCTAAAATATCTCCAACTAAAAAAGCCGAGAAACCCCAGGTAGATAAGAAGTCTAAATCTGGCCAGAAGTCTGTTGAGTCCAAAAAGACTAAGGCAGCTTCAAAAGATGCTTCATCTCAGGAGAATCATAAGGATGTTAAATCTACAAGAAGCGCTCGAGCTCAGAAATCTGAGCGTGGTCAGAGGTCTGAAGGAATCCAAAAACCGCATTTTAGCGTAGCTTCTTTGGTTGAGATTAAAGACAAGGTCTTGGATTTTGCACGCAATCACACCAAGCTTGTTGCTTTTCTCGGCATTGTAATTTTCCTTATTGTTGGCTTGTATTCACCTGTTCGTGGTTATTACCATGCTGTCCGCGAGCATGATGAGCTGCTGTTTAATCAGCAGAAACTTGAGGAAGAGACTAAGCGCCTTCTGCAAGATGTTCAAAGACTGCAGACAAAAGAAGGCATTATAGATGAGGCTCATAAGCAGGGTATGGTTTCTAAGGATGAGGAATCTGCGCGCGTAGAAGGTCTTGAGAAAAAGAAGGACGAGAATACCGTTCAGCATCCTGACTATCCTTGGTATATCAAGGTGGGAGACTTTATTTTTGGCTTCTCGCCAGAAAATTCTGGTAATACCGAGGCTCCTAAGAGCGCAAACTCTGACGATCCTACATCTGCGCCTGCTCCGGGAGAGTCTCATGAGCAGAAAAACTCCGGAGAGAGTGGTTCTTCTGAGGGATCTGGTGGCGATAACTCACAGCCCGAAAATGGAAACTCACACTAATGCTTCTAGCTGCAATTGATATTGGTACTGTGACTGCTCGACTTGCACTTGCGCAGGTTGAGGACGGTCGCGTTATCCGCATGGCTAAATATACACAGATTGTTAACTTGGGCGAGGGTGTTGACAAGGCAAAGCGCTTGCTACCAGAGGCAATTCATCGTTGTGTTGGTTGCGTTTCTTCTTACGTCGACCACGCTAAAAAAGAGGGCGCCGAGGCTGTTGTATGTACGCTTACAAGCGCTGCTCGCGATGCAGAAAATGCTCCTGACCTGGGAATGGGTCTAGCCTCGTTGGGACTTGAGCCTATGATTATTCCAGGCGAGATTGAGGGAGCTCTCACATTTTTGGGTGTCTCTCACGATTTTGAGAATCATCGCATTTTTGTTGCTGATAGTGGCGGCGGTTCAACTGAGTTGGTTGTTGGAACGCTTGTAGGGCAGTCTGTGGCTCAGGGTACAAATCAGCAGCTTGACGGCCAGCAGCTTGAGGGGCAGCAGCTTGACATCAATTTTGTTGAATCTGTTGATCTTGGCTGCAGGCGTCTGACTGAACGTTTTAACTTATCGTCAGATTATCCTTTGGCTAAAAACATTGACGGAGCCCACCAAATGGCAGTTCAAATGATGTCTGAAGCTATCAGCCGAGCTCAAAAGCAGTGTGCAGCACCTGAGCTCTTGGTTGGTGTAGGTGGAACTGCAACAAGCCTCATTGCCATTAGGGACCATCTTGATCCGTACGATCCATCAAAGGTACACCTCAATCACATTTCACTCGATGAGGTATCGCAGATAGAAGAGCTTCTCGCCAGCAGGACACTTAAGGAGCGAGAAGATATAACGGGATTGCAAGCAAAACGTGCGCCCGTTATGCTTGCGGGTACTATTTTGCTTGCAGAATTGATGAAGAGTTCTGGATTTAAGCACCTGGTGGTAAGCGAGAGTGACCTACTTTTTGGTCTTGTGGTAACCGCAGCAGCCGTTTACCAGGGAAAGCAGTCGCCTGTGATTTGGAAGCCAATTTTGCGCCCACTGAACGAAAAGTAGTGGCATAATAACTAGACATATCCGGGGGCGTGGCGGAATTGGCAGACGCAGGGGACTTAAAATCCCTCGACTTCGGTCTTGCGGGTTCGAGTCCCGCCGCCCCTACCATTTTTATTGCTGAATAAATAGCATAGTTTCTTCGCATAGAAATTTAATTTAGACGTGTAGCTTCTATTCTGTTCTTTTTCAGAAACTTGTATACTACTTGTCTTGTACCTAACGTATACATAACCAATTTCTAATTCACTGCGGAGGACCTATGTCATTTGAGACAGGAGTTTTTCCGGTTTTAGTTTCTGAGGATGAAGCTGTAGAGTCACTGCCTCCACAGGTTAGGGGAGGACTCAATGCGTCATCTGCTACACCTCTTCATGTTCAGCTGTCAGATTTAATGCGCGTTAAAATTCTGTCAGAAGACTGGAAGGCAGGAACGTATATTCCTTCTGAGGCCGAATTTATGGCGCAGTATGGTGTTAGTCGAGGCACTATCAGAAAAGCCATTCAATCCCTGGTTAAAGAAGGTTTGCTGCTTACTCAAAAGGGTCGAGCAACACAAGTTATTTCTAACACTGTTCGACATGCAGCAGGAAATACCGTGCTTTCATTTGCTGCAGCGCTTAGAGATGGTGGATTTGAGTATCGAACCGAAGTCTTGTTTAAGCAGGTAGTTCCTGCAGATCAAGCTGTTGCCGAGCATCTAGAGATTCCCATCGGCTCTGACGTGCTCTTTTTGCGTCGTGTCAGGAGCGTTTCGGATAGACCTGTGGTATGCCAGGAATCATGGTCTAACCTGCTTGTTTGTCCACAGCTCGAAGAGGCAGACTTTGAGAACGAGTCGCTCTTTGATGCAGTTGAAAGAACATCTAAAAAAGAAATTACACGTTCTCGTATGCGCTATCAGTCGCAAATTGCGGATAAAGACCACGCGGATTACCTGCAGTGTTCTCCAAATGAGGCTTTGCTTGTACTTGAGCAGGTAATTGAGCTGTCCGACGGCAACTGCATTGAGTGGAGTCAGACTTGGCTTGCTCCACACCAGAGTGTTGTTGGTGTATCAGAGCAGGTAGATGGCTCTATTGGTCCTCTTGACATCTCTTCTGTTCATCAGTCAGAGCACTCTACCTCCAATATTGTTGCTTTAAAAAATGATATCAAACAGCGCACGCAGCTTGAACTTGATCTGCGTCACGAGGCACTGTCAGTGCGTCGAGGCATCGTTGAGCTGGCGCATCGCTACAGTTCAACGCCATTTCACATTGGTGGAGCATGTTCTGTGGCAGACATAGTCTCCGTACTCTTGAGCAAGGTCATGCGAGTAGGAAATAGGGATTGCGAGTGGGAACTTAGAGACCGCCTGATTCTGTCCAAGGCTCATACGTCGCTGGCGCTATTCCCAGCACTTCTACGTGCAGGAATGATCTCTCAAGAGGATATTGACCGCGGAGTTTTTGGACCCGATGCCGTCCTTTTTAAACATCCTCTGCGAGATCCTCAACGTGGTTTTGAAATCTCTGGTGGCAGTCTTGGCATGGGCCTGGGCTATGCCGCTGGTCTGGGGTTAAGCTTTCGCAGGAAAGATCTTCCTTCTCGCGTTTTTTGTATTTTGGGCGACGGTGAGTGCGATGAGGGTTCTATTTGGGAGAGTGCAGCGTTTATCGGTCACAACCAGCTCTCCAACGTGACGGTGATTGTTGATCAGAATCGTATGCAATTGGATGGTCCTTGCGCATCCATTTTGGATACCGGATCAATTGCAAGAAAGTTTGATGCGTTTGGTTTTGAATCCATTGAGGTAGATGGCCATGATGTGCTTGCATTGTACGACGCGCTGAAAGAGAAAACTTCCAAGCCTCGCGCGATTATTGCACACACCATTAAAGGTAAAGGGCTCTCGTTTGCCGAGAATAACGTCTCGTTTCACGATGCATGTGTGACGGATGACCTCTATGAACAGGCATTGTCTGATCTGGAGGTCGCAGAGGAGGCGTGTTCATGCTAGATAAATCTTCGCAGCCAGTACGCATTTCAGCTGAAGAGTCACAGATGCTTGCAGATATGAATACAAAAGAGGTCTTTGGGTGGGTTATGGGCAAACTCGCTGAGGATGATGAGCTGCTAACTGTTGCTGTGGCTGACTATGGTCGTCGTTTGAATTTGGACCACTTCCGAGAGCTTCGACCAGAGGGATACATTCAGTGTGGCATTGCGGAACAAAATCTTATTGAAGTGGCCTCTGCTTGTGCAAATGAAGGTTTTCACGTTTTTGCACCGTGCTATGCCACGTTTGTTACCTCACGAACGCTTGATCAGATTCGCGTTAATCTTGGTATGATGAAGTCGCCCGTGGTACTTGTGGGTGTTGCAGCTGGCTGCGAATCCGCAGCTACAGGACCTTCTCACATGGCTTTGGAGGACATTGCGGTTACCAGGACTATTCCGGGACTGTCCGTATTTAATCCGTGCGATAATGCACAGCTTGCTGCAACACTTATGGAGCTTGCAAAGAATCCGCGGCCAGCTTACGTACGCATGACCTCGTGCGATGGTGTTAATCTGCATCCAAACGGTTACGTTTTTGATGTATCTGGTGTCGAGAAACTCTTTGAGTCGCCACGCGTGGAGGATGAGGGCGGTGTGGCGGGGGCGTCTGAGTTAGCGGACGTCGTTCAGCCGAGGCGCGTGAGCGTTTTTGCGACAGGCGCGATAACCAGCCGGGTTGTTGAGGCTGCTCAAAGGGTTGCAGATCAGGTTGCTACAGTACGAACAAACATTGAGGTCTACGGTGTGTCGAGCATCAAGCCGCTTGGCACTTCGCTGACGCAAATTTGTCAGCATTCTGACGTGGTTATTACCGTTGAAGAGCACAGTATTTTGGGTGGATTTGGCAGCGCGGTTGTCGAGCAAATGAGCGCTTCAGGTACATGTCCACGGGTAATACGTGTGGGTATGCCCGATAAGTACCTTGAAGCAGACGTTCACCACAATATTCTTACACGCGCTGGACTATCGGTTGAGAGTCTACAAGAGGTTCTTCTTGCCAATTGTTAAATAAAAACCCAAGGAAGCATTTGCTGCCCTGGGTTTTGTGCTCTATGGTGCCCCCAACGGGAATCGAACCCGTATTGCCGCCTTGAAAGGGCGATGTCCTAACCGTTAGACGATGGGGACGCGAAGAAAAAGTATAGCAAAGATGATGCAGATTTCTAGGGCTAAACGAAGTGTTTTTGAGCATTCATTTATTCTTCGTTTTCCCACCAGTCTAGTCCGGCTTTAAACGCGTAGTCGCGAGCACTTTGAATTACGCCGGGAACTGACTCTGCCCACGAAATAAATTCTGGCACGTCAGCGATAATTACCTCAGCTTCGTGAACAGCGATAACGTTCTCGGCAAAAGTGTCAGGCGTAAAGTTGACTCGACATGGAATGTAGAGATCAACAAAAGAAGGTCTGAGCAGCGCATATGCCGCACCCTCACCAAGGTTAATAAAGCCTTTAAGCGCACGTTTTGCTGCGGGCATTCGATTTAACTTGAAGAATAGCAGCGTAAATGCTAAGCGCATCCAGGCGTTTGATTGATATCCGCAGCTTTCATCAAGTTTGCGGAGCCCATCTTCGTCTTCTAGGCGAGCAAGAACATATGCCAAAGTAAAACGTGCACCGAGTAAATCTGTTGGCGAGAAAAACAAAAGGTCTTCACAAGCCTTTTTGGAGAGTTTGAAGCAAGCGCAGTCAGTTGCTACTTGAGCAATTTGTGCGTACAGTCGCAAGAGTGGACGAACTTCAGCAAAACTCCAAGCATCTCCTTGTTCTTGCTTTGCTTGTTCCAGTTTTGGTTTAAAGATAGGGTCAAATTCTTTTTGCAGTTCAAGCAAGTCGTTGAGGATTGCTGCAGGATGATTGTTGGATATTTGAGCGAGAATTCGCTGGGATTCTAGATTGATACTTGTGTTAGAATGAGCTGGATTTTCAATAATATTTGTCATTTGATTATGCAAGAAGTTAAGTAGATCCATACGGCTTGAAAAGAAGTCGGCATCGGAATCAATCTCTTTAGTAATTTCAGTCTGATACTTGCCAATTGCATTGGCATATTGAGCAAATGCTTTTTCTTCTTCGTCAGCAATAAAGTCTTCAGGAGAAGCCTCTACTGCAAGTTTCAGCTCATAGCGCGCAGCTTCAGAGACAATATTTTTTTCTTGTGCACATTTGGCTACCAGGCGGTCTACCTGTTCACTAAACATATCGTTAGCGGAATGCTTAATCACTCGGTATCACCGCCTGAGCGTGGATTATTTGGTCCGTCAATATGTGGTCCGTTTGGACGTGGGCTATCAGGGAAGCTAGGGCCGTTAGGAGTGGCGCCTCCAGCAAGTGGGCCGTCAGGGAACGAATCTGCAGAAGCAAGTAAGGCGTTTGCCTGCATTTGCAGCTCTTTTTCTGCAAGCTCAACGGTCTTAGGGTCTCTTGCGCGAACTTGATCTGCAATCCAACGTCCAAGAACACCGCGTCCTATTAGGTCATTTCCTTCTTGCAGTAATACAGTTGCTTCTGCAATGGCAATGATGAGCTCGTCTTCAGAGTAGGGGAGCACGTTAAGGCGGGAGAACTCTCCTTCGGGCAAGTCTTTCTGAACAAAACAACAAAGTGTTGCCTCTGGATAGCGTTCTATCAACAGGTCAAGATAGTGTTCTGCCTTAACCAGCTCGCGCTTCTTGAAGTGTATGGACAGGTGAGCTAGTAAAGTCCACGGATCATCTGCTCTGCGAGGAGGATCAAGCCTGCGATATTTATCTATGAGGTTTTTGAGCGCGTCCTCGTCTTCGAGTTTTGCGTACGCGAGCGCAAGCGTAAAACGAGCATCGGCTGCGTCTGCAGGGTCAAGCTCTAGGAGTTTCTCGCCATATGTAATAGCATCTTTGTTGCGACCGCAGATAAGTGCGCGAGAAGAAAGTGCTGCCAGCCAGCGCTTATAAGGGTTGATAGCCAGACGCTGGGCAAGTCCTGCTTGCTCGACGGGGAGCCCCTGTGATGATTCCTGCGCTTTTTGGTAGCATGCGGCTTTGACCTCGGGGAGCTTCTCTACAAGGAACTGGTAGTAGGCGTCAAAAAGCTTGCTATTTGAGGCATAAAGCATACGCTGGGCGTCAAAACAGTTGGAATCCAGTTGAATTGCCTGGTTGAGGAGGTGTTTTCCCTGTTCAATAAGGGTCTGTGCCTGAGATTCTTCGACAAAAGGCAGGCGATAATCAACAATCTCAGCTGCTTGCGCAACTAGATTGAAAGCGCGGTCTTCGTCAGTTTGGGGGAGAGAATCGCGATCGTTAGAGAATCGCCAGTTGAAGTCTTTCATTAGCGTGGCAATGCTACCCTCGTCGCTGACTTGCGTGCGAGCGAAGCGGAGGATAAGCCGCTGATAGTCTTCTTTTACTGGATCAAACGCCACAAAATTCCTTTCTCTTTTACGTAATGATATAGCAGGTTATTGAGGTGTGCAGTTCAACTCCGTGAGCGTCGTAAGAAGATTGTGAACGGCAGTTGGAAACGTTTGGAGTGAACGGGTTTCTCGCTAGAAGAGTGTATAAATTTTGAATGATATTGCATAAAATGGCACATTTATTTTTGTACAGGTATCCAGAAATGAGATAAAATAGAAATGTTGAGAAGAAATAATTGCGAAGAATGGCTTCGCTAGCCACTTAGGGAAGTGGCACATAGTTAAGGAGAGGTTTTATGGGACGTTTTACTAATCCGCGCGATCTGTATTTTGGCGAGGGCGCTCGTCACGAGGTTAAGAACCTCAAGGGCAAGAGAGCAGTTATCGTTTCTGGCGGCAGCTCTATGCGTCGCGGCGGCTTCCTTGATGATGTTGAGAATGATCTCAAGTCCGCAGGCTTTGAGGTTGCTCACATTGAGGGTGTCGAGTCCGATCCTTCTGTCGAGACCGTTATGAACGGTGCTGCTAAGATGTCTGAGTTCCAGCCAGACTGGATCATTGCTATTGGCGGCGGCTCTCCAATCGACGCTGCTAAGGCTATGTGGATTAAGTACGAGTATCCAGAGACCACGTTTGAGGACATGTGCAAGGTCTTCGGTCTTCCTGAGCTCCGCACCAAGGCTCACTTCTGCGCAATTTCTTCTACTTCCGGTACCGCAACTGAGGTAACCGCATTCTCTATCATTACTGATTACCAGAAGGGCGTTAAGTACCCAATTGCTGACTTCCAGATTACCCCTGACGTCGCAATTGTTGACCCTGAGCTCACTTACGGCATGCCTGTTAAGCTTGTTGCTCACACTGGTATGGACGCACTGACCCATGCTATTGAGGCTTACGTCTCCACCGCAGCTTCTATGTTTACCGATGCTGATGCTCTCCACGCAATCCGTGAGATTGTTGAGTGGCTTCCAAAGTCTTACAAGGGCGATAAAGAGGCACGTCAACACATGCATGAAGCGCAGTGCATCGCTGGTATTGCATTCTCTTCAGGTCTTTTGGGCATCGTTCACTCCATGGCTCACAAGACTGGTGCCGCATTCTCTGGTGGACATATCATCCACGGTTGCGCCAATGCTATGTATCTTGGCAAGGTTATCCAGTTCAACGCTCGCGATGCCCGTGCTAAGACTCGTTATGCTTACATTGCCAAGGAGATTCTGCACCTTGAGGGCAATACTGAGGACGAGCTCGTAGCTGCATTGGTTCAGAAGATTCGTGACATCAATGACTCTTTGGATGTTCCACAGGGTATCAAGAATTACGGCGAAGGTGGAACCAAGTCTGAGACCTCCATCATTGATGAGAAAGAGTTCTTTGAGAAGGCTCCAGAGGTTGCTCGCCTTGCTATTGAGGATGCTTGCACCCTCTCCAACCCACGCAAGCCTACCCAGGAGGAGATGGAGCAGCTGCTTAAGTGCGTCTACTTCGATCTTCCTGTCGAGTTCTAAGATTTAGCTTAGATATTTAGTTTCACTAAAAGCCTGGTAGCAATGAGTTGCCAGGCTTTTTATGTGCGAGTGTGGATGCGAGCGCAAGTAAGCATCATGGGAACAACTGTTTAAACTTGGATAAGAGCTCACTTAAAACCAGATAGTAAAGCTAAATGGTTAAAACTAGATAGTTACATCTTTTACATTTTACTTGCCGTACAATAGAGGGGTAAGAAAAGGTAATAATCGCGTGGCACAGAAGGAGAAAATCGTGGAAATCAACAGCCTTATTGACCATACAAATTTGAAGCAAAACGCAACTGCTGAGGACATTAAGAAACTTTGTGCCGAAGCAAAACAGTATAAGTTTGCAACTGTCGCTATCAATTCTTGCTGGGTTTCTTTAGCTCACGCCGAGCTCGAGGGCTCTGGAGTTGGTATTACTTCCTGTGTCGGTTTCCCTCTGGGTGCTGCTTCAACTGCAGCTAAGGTCGCTGAGGCTAAGCAGAGTGTTGCCGACGGTACCACCGAGATTGATATGGTCATCAATGGTGGTCATCTGGTCGCGGGTGATGACGACTACGTTATCTCTGATATCAAAGCTGTTGTAGAGGCTGCAGGCTCTGTTCCCGTTAAGGTAATCCTTGAGTGCTGCTTGCTTGATGACGAGCAGATTGTTCGTGCCTGTAAGGATTGTATGGCTGCTGGAGCTGCTTTTGTTAAGACGAGCACTGGCTTTAGCACAGGTGGAGCAACTGTTCACGATGTTGCTCTGATGAAGCAGACTGTTGGTGATACCTGCAAGGTCAAAGCTGCCGGTGGTATTCACAATAAAGCTGATGCTGAGGCAATGGTTGCGGCTGGCGCTGATCGTTTGGGATGCTCCAGCGGAATTGCTATTGTCACCGAGTAGCTTGTTGGACCGGAGCTTATCAAACTAGCGTTTTGACAACTTAGTGCTTTGCTGGTTTGGTGGCTTACATCGTAGATAAGCAAATATAAAAAACGACTTCGTAGCATGTGCTATGAGGTCGTTTTTTGTTGTTGCAACATAATAGAGATGCAGCGAGAAAATCTGTAAGTAAAGTGTCGAGAAAACCGTCAGAACTGTGAATAGCGCGATGTCAGCACCGTGAGCCGCACACAAAAGGGCGCCTTACGTTAACTGACGACAACTTCACCAAAGCCGAGGCTGCGGGCTTGTGATTCGATTGCTCGCATACGCTCGTCGCTTGGAGAAGGAGAGTTCTCCATCGGACCGCGAACGCCAAAGTGCCTGAATTTCATGAGACGAATGCACGTCTTATTGACCTTCTCGCCAAGCGTTAAGGCAATTCCATCAACTGCGGCTTCGGCGTCGTTCCAGCCTTCGGTCACAATGACGCGAACCTCTTCGAGCTTGTTTTGCTCGGCCAAAAACAAAAGATTTTTGCGGACCGTGACGCCATTCTCGCCAGTTAGATGTTCAAACCACTGATCATTCCAAGCTTTAACGTCAAGCATGACGCCGTCCGAGAGGGCTAGTAAGTCGCGGTATTCAGTAAAGTCGATGGTACCGTTTGAGTCGATGAGGCAGCTCAGGTCTGCTGCATTGCAGTAGGTGAAGAGCTCGTAGAGGAAGTCGGGACGGAGCATGCATTCACCGCCTGACGTGGTGATTCCGCGGATGAATGGCATGTTAGAAATACAGCGATCAGCAACCTCTCGTGCGCTGAGTAGCTCAATTTTTGGTGTGGATTTATGCTGACAAACCTTGATGCAGTTGTCACAGTTGATACAGATAGAGTTGTCCCACACAACTTTTCCATTGGCTATAGATAGAGCGTGAGCTGGGCATGGTTTGACGCATGCCTGGCAAGAAATGCATTCCACCTGAGTCTCAGGGTTGTGGCAGTAAGCGCAGCGAATGTTGCAGCCTTGAAGGAAGACGGCAGTTCGGCTTCCTGGGCCATCTACCAGTGAGAAGGGAATAATCTTGTTGACAGGAGCAACACACCCGGTTGGATGTGTTGCTCCTAAAACGGTTTCTGTTGCAGTGAAGGTCACGATTGCGCAGCTCTTCTCGCTAGTTGCTCATGCGAACCTTGCGGTCGGCAAGGTGGTTAGCGGTGAAGTTACCTAGGCCATCGTGAGCGGTGTCCTGAAGAACAACGTTGCCGGACTGAAATTTCTTCATCTCTGAGCGCTTTGCCAAGAAGCCGGTAATACGGACCAGATCACCCTCGGAGCTATAGAACGAGAGGTACTTGTCGTCGATAGAGAATGCGGCTTTGACCACGTCAATGACGGCGTCTGGGTTGCGCCCAGCAGTTGGCTCAGCTGGGAAGATGTCGGAGACGCCACTGTTGAAGAAGCGATGCATGCGTGCACTGTGGCGAATGTGGTCGTAAAGGTTTGCAGGCTCGTCGCCAACCTTAATGCGGACACCTGGGGTAACGCCCTTCTGGTCAGAGAAACCAGCCTGAGCGTGCAGAGTGAAGCGGCCACCAAAGACCTCGGAGTAGACGGCATCAAAGTTGTTGACCTGGTCAGCAATCTTGACCATGATCTGGTCAGCCAGCTCGTTGGCCTCGTCATCTTTGCCGTAGGTTCGGCTGCTATCAAGATGTAGCAGCTCGGCGACACACTCGCTCATGCCAGCAACGCCAAACATGCCGCAGAAGCGCTCACGAGAAATGAGGCCTTCCTTAGCTAGGAAGCTTGTCTCAAAGAAGTTAGAATCCTCGACGATAAAGCGGACACGCTCGTTCATGAAGTTTAGTACCTCGCCGGTTGCGGTTGGTAGCAGGTTGTTCATGAAGTCGTCAACGTTGGTTGCAAGTTTTGCGAGGCCGGGGAGAAGAACTCGGCTCAGGGTGTAGGCGCCGCCACCCATTGGGAGGACGTTGTAGCAGCTGACAACAGTGTATTCACCAGGGTAGGTCTCTTTATGGATGCGGTGGTTAGCAAAAGCAGGGTTGGAGCAGGCCATGGTCGTCTTTACTGCCAGGCGCATGAACTCGTCTGATGTGATCTCTGGGTCGTATTTAAGAGTGAAGTTTGGAACTGCGTTCATGAGCTCACGTTCAACTTCAAGTAGCAGCCGGCCTGCGCGAGTGTCCTCTGGACCAATGTTTGCGTGGCAGTAACCACTTGCAACGGTGCGGTCGATATGGTTTAAGAAGCGGCGAAGACGAGGCTTAATTTCATCGTCAGTCATGCCCTCCAAAAAAGGATCAATAATCTTGTCCAGCTGACCAACGTACACAGGGCGGCTAGTGACGGAAGGGACGTTATCGTAGAGAGTAGCAAGGCCCCAGAGCAGGTCATCCAAGTTCTCTGGCTTGTCAAAGCGCAAAAACTCGGAGCCGTTCTGAGCAAACACTTGGTAGTCAGGGCAGATATAGCGAGGGCGGTAAGGAGCGTTGCCCTCACACATATCGTCAAGAGCGTGAGCTTTAAAAAGACGGTCAAACTCAGCGGTTGTCTTGATGGGGTGCTCGGAGTTCTCGGCGGCCTGAGCCAGGTGCAGAACCTTCTGCTTGTACGAGAGGTTGTCGGAAGTGATGATGTCCATGAACTCGCTCATTGGTGCTCCTTACGTTTATCCTGAAAAACAGGTTTGTGATTGTGACGAATACGTTGGTCTTTCCAAGTTGCGGTACGGCGTGCAAGGCAAGAAAAACAGTCTTGTCCAAGTGCCGTGCTACATGCAGAGGTTAGTCCAGAATGTGGGTTTCTCCCTCGTGTTTCATTGCGTCATCGAGGCGTTGGAACTGTCTTTCAGTAATAACAATTTTGCCGTGCTGAACAGAAACCATGCCCCTTTCCTTAAGCTCGTCAATACCGCGGGCAACAGTTTTTGTACTGGTACCAATTTTGTCCGCCAACTCTTGTCTAGTTAGCCGTACTGTAAACGGCCACTCAACAACACCGCGGTGAATTTGATCGCGCGTTAGCTCGCTGAGCATGTACATCAGGCGTTTGGTGCCACTCCAGGTGAGTAGACTGCGCTCGTAGCCGGACTGACGCGTCAAGTTTTTGATAATCCAGCGCGAGCGGGCGAGAAGAGCTTCGGGGTCCGAACGAATCCACTGCAGGTAGTCCTCGCGTGGAACCGAAATAAACTCGCAGCCAGAAGTAGCGGTGAGCGATCCCAGGTAAAACGGACTCTCACTGATAACTTCCATCTCACCAAAGGCAACGGGAGCGTGATACTCATCAATAACGTAGGTGCTACCTGCGGAGTTATGCGATGTAGTGCGTACAGTACCGCGACACAGAATGTATACGTTATCAACACGATCTAGCATGTGGACAAGGGTCTGCCCGGAGTTAAGACGAATCTGTCTACAGTGAGAAAGACGATTAGCAGGGACGCGAGAAGCCCATTTAATAATCTTCTTGCGAACATCGGAATCAAGACTATCAAGGTAGGTTAAAACGTTCACACGAACCCTCGCTGTTCTTGCTTCGTAAGTCCTCATTGCAGGACGGTTTTGGCTTATGTTTGAGTAATTGTACCTGCTACCCAAAATAAAAATAAGGACTTTTGTCCTCTTTTTGAGACAATTTTCTTGAACGCAGCTAGGTTATGGTCAGGCGGTAACAAGACAGAAAACCCCGCATCACATGATGCGGGGTTAAAAAGAAATTTTCGTGCTTGCTTGCATGCGTAAAACGCTTGAACTAAGCGCTTATGTGTACGCCTGATTTACCAGTGTTTACTTGCGGCGGCAGACCTCGGAAGCAACCTTTGCACCAAGAGCAACGTTGTTAAAGACCAGCTGGATGTTAGACTCAAGGGAATTGTTACCAGTAATCTCTGCGACCTTTGCTAGCAAAAATGGTGTGGACTCCTTGCCGTGGATACCGTTTGCCTTTGCCTCTGCAAGGGCCTTCTCGATAGCTGCGTCGATAGTGTCCTTATCCATTGCATACTGATCAGGAATTGGGTTGGTGACTAAAAGACCGCTGTTCATACCAATCTGCTGCTGGGTAGTAAAGATCTCTGCCAGCTCAGCAGGTGTGTCAACGCGGTAGTCAACGCTAAAGCCGCTCTTACGGGTGTAAAACGCAGGAAGCTCCTCAGTTTGGTAGCCAAGTACTGGAACACCCTTGGTCTCCAGGTATTCAAGGGTAAGGCCAAGGTCAAGAATAGACTTTGCGCCAGCGCAAATGACCATAACAGGAGTTTGTGCAAGCTCCTCGAGGTCAGCGGAGATGTCCATGGTGGTCTCAGCGCCACGGTGAACGCCACCGATGCCGCCGGTTGCAAAGACGTCGATGCCTGCCATGTGAGCAATCATCATGGTAGTAGTGACGGTAGTTGCACCATCTTTTTTCTCAGCAATGATGACTGGGAGGTCGCGTCGGCTGACCTTAGCAACCTCACGACCCTTCTTACCTAGGTAATCAATCTCGTCAGCGGAAAGGCCAGCACGCATCTGGCCGTTAATAATTGCAATGGTTGCAGGAATTGCACCGTTTTCGCGGATAATCTGCTCAACCTTCAGAGCGGTCTCTACGTTTTGTGGATAAGGCATACCGTGAGAAATGATAGTGGACTCTAGAGCTACAACAGGCTTGTTCTGCTCAAGAGCTTCTTTGACCTCGTCAGATACAACAAGAAAATCCTTCAGGTTAGACATATGTACTCCAATCACAAAAGGCTAATAGAACCGAAAGTAGTGCCGCGCAAACGTTCTGCACGTATATCTTCGCGCTAAATACCTGCGCGCTTGATAACCTCTTCAACGTTGAGCTGACTGTTGATGGTTTCCTCTCCTTCAATGGCTATGCTGGAGGCAGCCATACCTACCAGTCCAGTTTGCTCAAGCGTCATACCCTGGGTATACGCCCAGGTAATTCCTGCCATCATGGCATCTCCCGCGCCTGTCATGTTGATTAGCTTTGCTGGGAGCAGTGGTAAGCGGATGGTCTTCTCGTGATCAGCACAAAGAAGGCCCTTCTCGCCAAGAGAGATAAATACACGCTTAAGACCTGTTGCAAGTAGCTCATGAGCTGCTGCTTCAAGGGAAACGTCGTCGGTAATCTTGATGCCCGAGAGCATCTCGGCCTCAAGGCGATTTGGCTTGAGTGTGTAGATTTTGCCTAGGACTTTCTTGAGTTTTTGCGCCTTAATGGAAGAAACGGGGTCGCAGAAGATAGGGCAGGTCACGTTCTTGGCAATAAACTCAATGGTCTGTTGAGGCAGGTTAGTGTCAATCACGCAAGCTGCGGCATGCTGGATAACATCTAGGCGCTCTTCGATACGTTCAGGGGTAACATACTCGTAGATCTGCATATCATTGATGGCTTCCTGCATCTCACCGTGCTCGTTCATAATGAAGAGATAGGTAGAAGTGGTAGCGCCTGGAACAGTAATGGATGCGTCGATGTCAATGCCGTAGTCTAGGCAGCCCTCTTTAAGCTCGCGAGCACGATAGTCCTCGCCAAAGGCGGTGAGCAGACGTACGTCGCTGTCGAGAAGAGCCAGGTTGTGTGCGATATTTCTGCCAACGCCACCAAAGGATATGGTGACTTTGCCAGGATTTGAATCTCCTGCCACAAGAGAAGTCTCTGGTCGACCAGCAATATCCATGTTGGCAGCGCCAATCACAATAAAGTAGGGACGTTCGCTCAAAATGTAACGACGACCCAAAATAGCACCCTTTGCAGTGAGATTAGAGATGTGGACCGAAACAGAGGAACGTGAAATACCTGCGCGTTCTGCAATTTCCTTCTGAGTAATGGAAGGCTGCTCTTTAATCCAGTTGAAAATCATCTGTTCTCGATTGGTAAGCATTGGGCCTCCTAGCAGCAAAAATAGAATTCAACTAAACAGGTGCTTATATAAAAATTTCTAAACAGGTGCTTATCTTGTTTAAGCTAGTGCTTAAATTTGCTTGGGATAACCATAAGACAGCAGCTAGAGCCTGTAAAGAATAAATTCATTAAATTTTTCCAAGGCGAGTTCAAAGTTTTTCTCGGTATACTTATTTTACCTGCTTGATTTTTCTAAGCATTTGCTGTGTACCGTTTACAGAATTTTAGTATCTGCAAACGGTTGTATCGTGAAAATCTCCCTAAATTGGGCATCGGCGTAATGCAACTGTAATAATATATTTAATGAATACTAATAAATAGTAATGAGTCGTCCACATAAGTTGGTTTACGCGCGTATCGTGCGCAAATACTTGTTCTGGACGTTTTAGGAGGTAGTATGCCTAAACGTGTTTTTGTAGTTGTTCTTGATAGTTTTGGCATCGGTGAAGAACCAGATGCAGCAGCATATGGAGACGAGGGAAGTAATACCCTCTGTGCGTGTGCAACTAGCGGAGTTCTTAATATTCCAAATATGACAAAGCTGGGCCTTCTTAATATTGATGGCGCGCTTGATACTGTTTATGACGTTGATTTGAAGCCAATTGAGTCTCCTGTGGGCGCATATGCTCGTATGCAGGAGAAATCTGCTGGTAAAGATACTACTGTTGGTCACTGGGAGATGGCAGGCGTCATTTCTCCAAAGAAGTTCCCAACTTATCCTGATGGCTTCCCACAGGAGGTCATTGAGGAGTTTGAGCAAAAGACTGGTCGCAAGGTTCTGTGCAATAAACCTTACTCTGGAACTGATGTAATTAGAGACTTTGGTAAAGAGCACGTAGAGACTGGTGCTTTGATTGTTTACACTTCAGCAGATTCTGTTTTCCAGATTGCTGCACATGAGGATGTGGTAAGCCCCGAGAAACTCTATGAGTATTGCCGCATTGCACGTGAGATTCTACAGGGTGAGCATGGTGTTGCTCGCGTTATTGCTCGTCCTTTTGAGGGAGAATGGCCATACCAGCGTACTTCTCGCCGTCATGACTTCTCGCTTGAGCCAACTGGTACAACTATGCTTGACCGTCTCAAGGAGAACGGCTTTGATGTTCTTTCCATTGGCAAAATTTATGACATCTTTGCTCACCGTGGTATGACTGAGTTTGAGTTCACTACCTGCAATGCAGACGGAATTCAAAAAACTATTGAGGCTACCAGTAAAGACTTTAACGGTCTATGCTTCACTAACCTTGTTGATACTGACATGATTTATGGTCACCGCAACGATCCTGTGGGATATTCTAATGCTCTTTCTTACTTTGATGAGCATATCCCTCAGATTATTAAGGGTCTTCGTGAAGACGATCTATTTATCATTACCGCAGATCATGGCTGCGATCCTGTGACGCCATCTACTGACCACTCTCGTGAGTATGTACCACTGCTTATCACAGGTCCAAAGGTCAAGCCAAACACCAATCTTGGTACAACCACCACATTTGCCGACATGGCCGAGACAATTCTTGATTATTTTGGCGTTGAGCAACTTGGTGTTGGAACTTCTCATCTATCAGAGATTCTTAAGGAGAATTAATGGCTACTACCCCAACTCCCCATAACGCTGCTGTTGAGGGACAGATTGCTAAGACTGTCCTCATGCCAGGTGATCCTCTGCGCGCAAAGCTTCTTGCAGACACTTATCTGGAGAATGTTGAGCAGTTCAACACCGTTCGTAACATGTTTGGCTATACCGGCACTTATAAAGGACAGCCAGTCTCCGTTATGGGTTCTGGTATGGGTATGCCTTCTATTGGTATTTATTCTTACGAGCTCTTTAATTTCTACGGAGTTGACAATATTCTCCGTATTGGTAGCGCTGGTGGCCTTGCTCCTGAGGTAAAGCTCAGAGATATTGTTATTGGTATGTCTTCCAGCACTGATTCTAATTATCCATCACAGTACGGAATGCCTGGAACTATTGCGCCTACTGCAGACTTTGGTCTGTTGAGCAAGGCTGTTGCTGGTGCAGAGAAGCTGGGCTATCCCGTTCGCGTTGGTAATATCCTGGCAAGTGACGTGTTCTACACCGTAGACAATTCACATTCAAAATGGGCAAGCATGGATGTTCTTGCCGTTGAGATGGAGTCGGCAGCTCTGTATCTCAACGCCATGTACGCTCATAAGCATGCGCTTACGCTGCTAACTATTTCTGACCTTCCTCTTACAGGAGAGGCACTTACTGCTGAAGAGCGTCAGACTAGTTTCACACAGATGATGGAAGTTGCTCTTTCTGTTGTTGCTTAAGTGCGCTTTGTTGCGTAAAGCGTCGTAGATGGGCTGCTTTTATTGCTGTTTTGTTTTGGAACCATGCGGTTTTTCCGCTTAAGCTAGGGGAGTTTGGTCAACTTCTCATAAAGATCCAGCGCTAATGCTGGACGTTCCCGCCATATGAGGTAAGGAGAGCATGGAATGAACAAGAACGTTTCTCGTCGTAGTTTTGTGACTGGCGCAACCGGCGCTGGCGCACTTGCAGCACTTGCAGGTCTTGCAGGCTGCAACCAGAAGAAGGACGACGGCGGCCAGAAGTCATCAGGTGAGAAGAAAAAGAAACTCACCATGGTTACTGATACTGGTGGTGTAAACGACCAGTCCTTTAACCAGTCCGCTTGGGAGGGCATGACTGAGCTCAAGGATAAGAACGGCTGGGATGTCAGCTACCTTGAGTCCAAGCAGGATTCCGATTACGCAACTAACCTTGATAAGGCTGTTGACGCTGAGTCTGACCTTGTTTGGGGCATTGGTTTTGCTATGGCAGATGCAGTTGTTAAGGCTGCTAAGGATAACTCCAACACCCAGTTTGCCATTATCGACAACGCTAATGATTCTGAGGTTGCTAACTTGACCGGCGTAATGTTCCGCGCTCAAGAGCCTTCCTTTGTTGTTGGCTATATTGCTGCTCGTACTACAAAGACCGGCAAGGTTGGCTTTGTTGGCGGCATTTCTTCCGCACTTATCGACCAGTTTGAGTATGGTTACCGCGGCGGCGTTGCTTATGCAAACAAGGAGAACAACACTAACGTTGAGATTTCTGCACAGTATGCAGAGTCCTTCTCCGATGCTGCAAAGGGCAAGGCTATTGCTAACTCCATGTACTCTGATGGTTGCGACGTTGTCTTCCACGCTGCAGGCGGCGTAGGAACTGGCGTTATTGAGGCAGCTAAAGATGCAAATAAGCTTGCTATTGGTGTTGACCGTGACCAGGCATATCTTGCTCCAGAGAATGTTTTGACTTCCGCTCTTAAGCGCGTCAATGTTGCTATCGTTGAGATTTCCGAGAAGATTCTGAAGAATGGCCAGAAGGGTGGCAGCACCATTTCTCTGGGCGCTTCTGAGGACGCTGTCGGAATTGCTGAGGATCACCACCTCATGGCAGACGATACCTACAAGGCAGCTACTGCCCTTTTCGACAAGATTAAAGCTGGCTCTGTTGTTCCTCCTGCAAGCAAGGACGATTTGGACAAGTACGTTAAGTCTTTGAGCTAGGTTCTGTCTTAGTTTTGTTACGCCTTTGGAGCTTCTTACCAGATGGTTTACGCTCTCTAGCAAGACTTCAAGGCTAATGAGTTTGGATTTGCTGGTGAGGGGTGCTTCTTAGCACTCCTCACCTCTAGCAAGTGTGTAAAGGAGGTGGCTCGTGGAAGTCAGTTCGGATTACGCTGTTCAGATGCATGGCATTACCAAAGTTTTTGGATCGTTTAAAGCTCTTGACGCCGTAGACCTTAACGTGCGCAAGCAAACTGTCCACGCCATTTTAGGAGAGAACGGCGCAGGTAAAAGTACGCTCATGAACGTACTGTATGGCCTGTATTCTGCTGATGAGGGCGAGGTTTACCTCAACGGAGAGCGTGTATCCATATCTGATCCAAACGATGCTATCGCTCGCGGTATTGGTATGGTTCACCAGCACTTTATGTTGGTCGAGAATTTTACCGTTACAGAAAATATTGTTTTGGGCAATGAGGTCACCAAAACCGGTGGCGTTCTTGATCCAAAACGAGCTCGCGAAAAGGTCCTTGAAATTGTTGAGGAATATGGCTTTGACGTAGACCCTGACGCTAAGATTGAAGACATTTCTGTTGGCATGCAGCAGCGTGTTGAGATCTTAAAGGCCCTATATCGCGGCGCTGATACGTTGATTCTTGATGAGCCTACGGCAGTGCTTACGCCACAGGAGATTGAGAAGCTTATTCAGATCATGCATGACCTGGTAAGCAAAGGTAAAACCATCATTGTTATTACTCACAAGCTTAAAGAGATTATGTCATCTGCAGATGAATGCACTATTATTCGCCGCGGTAAGTACATGAGCACTGTTGATGTCTCCAAGACATCAGAGACTGAGCTTGCAACACTTATGGTGGGTAGAAACGTTAACCTGCATGTTGAAAAGAAGCCAGCAACTCCTGGTGAGGTTGTGCTTTCTATTAAGGATCTCCACGTCAAGGATGAACGTGGTATTGAGCAGGTAAACGGCTTTAATTTGGATATTCGTGCCGGCGAGATTGTTGGTCTTGCGGGTATCGACGGCAACGGTCAGAAAGAACTCGCCGATGCCATAAACGCAATGGTCAAGCCTGAGTCGGGTACCATCACCGTCAAAAATGAAGAGATTCAAGGTACAACCCCTAAGACGGTCATTGATCATGCAGTTGCAACTATTCCTTCGGACCGTCATCGTTGGGGCTTGGTTCTGCCATTTACGGTTGCCGAGAACATGATTCTTGAGCGTCACAATGAGGAGATTTTTGGCAAGGGTATTGCGCTTGATTTGGCAAAGATGAAGGAATTCTCTCAGAAGTTGATTGACGAGTTTGATATTCGCCCTGCAGAGTGCTCCGATCATCAAGCAGCAGGACTTTCTGGTGGTAACCAGCAGAAGGTTATTATCGCCCGAGAGGTCTCTTCCAATCCAGATGTTCTCATTGCTATCCAGCCAACTCGCGGCCTTGACGTTGGTGCAATTGAGTTTGTTCACAAAGCGCTGATTCGCGAGAGGGACCGTGGAGCAGCAATTTTGCTGATTTCCTTTGAGCTGGATGAGATTATGGACGTTGCCGATAAGATGGCAATTATTTACGCCGGCAAGAATGTTGGCGAGTTTGACCAAGGTACTATCACTGAAGAGCAGGCTGGCCTGCTGATGGCAGGAGGTGACGCCGAGTGAGTACGCTTACAAAGATAATGAGAAAACCAATTACGTCAGCAATTGTCGCAATTTTTGTTGGCTTGTTGGTTGCTTCCATCATTTTGGTTGTTGCAGGATATGACCCTATCAGTTCGTTTGAGGCTCTTATTAGCGGCATGGTAGGTAAGCCAAAATACATTTCTAACGTCATTATTAAAGCAACACCTTTGCTTTTTACTGGTATTGCAGTTGCTTTTGCTTTCCGCGTTGGCCTCTTTAACATTGGCGCTGAGGGTCAGTACATTGTAGGTACCATCCTTGCAGTTATTGTCGGCTACAGCCTTGATCTTCCTCCTGTGTTGCAGATTCCTGTAGTTGTTTTGGTTGGAACCGCAGGCGGAGCAGGTATTGGCGCTATTATCGGATGGCTCAAAGCTCAGTTTGGAATCAACGAGGTTATTACCAGCATTATGTTCAACTGGATTAGTCTCTTCCTTTGCAACTTTGTGGTTTCTCTTCCACAGTTCCATCAGCCAAACTCAACTTCTTCGTATCCTATTAACGAGTCCGGCTACACCACTTTGTTCTATGGCATGAAGAATTCCGAGGACGGCGCTGAGGCAATTCGTAATATTCCTGTTATTGGCGATGCTATTATGCGTACCGACGCAAATATTGGTATTGTCGTTGCTATTATTGTAGCTTTCTTTATTGGCTGGCTGCTTATGCGTACCAAAGTTGGTTATGAGATGCGTGCTGTTGGTTTTAACCGTGACGCCGCTCAGTTTACTGGCATTAATGTTAAGAAAAACCTCACGCTTTGTATGGCTATTTCTGGTGCGCTCTGCGGACTTGCAGGTGCTTTGACTATCACTGGTATTGCTCCTCACAGTATTGCAACGCTAGCAGCATTTGAGAACAACGGTTTTAACGGCCTATCTGTTGCGTTTATCGCCAATTGCAATCCTGTGGCATGTATTCCTGCATCATTCCTGTTTGCTGGTCTTCTTTATGGTGGCCAGACAGTTCAGCAGGTTGTTGGTGCACCTTCCGAGATTATCAACATTGTTATTGGTACTATCGTGTTCTTTATGGCTCTGGGTGGCGTTATTCCAATGCTTGCCGATCATCTTGATCATAAGCGTGCCCAGAAGGCTAAGGAAGAAGAGGCAAAACTTGCTGCTCAAGTGAGTGATGCGTCCGACCCATCTCAGGAGGAGGCAAACAATGCTCACTAACCTGATTCTCCTTGTTTCCGTTACCCTCATGTACTCGACACCTCTTATTTTTGGTGCTCTAGGCGGCGTTGTCTCCGAGCGTTCCGGAGTTGTCAACATTGGTATTGAGGGCATGATGGGTGTTGGTGCATTTGCAGGTGTTGCAGGCAGCTACCTCACCGGAAACCCTTGGATTGGTTTCCTTTGCGCAGGTATTGCAGGTGGCCTTATTGCACTTCTACATGCCATTGCGTCCATTACGTTTAATGCTGACCAGACGGTTTCTGGTGTTGCTATTAACTTGCTGGCACCTGGTATTGCGTTGTTTGCTTGCCGTCTTTTGTTTGATGGTGCTGCAATGTCGCCAGCTGTCGACAAGCTTCCAAAGCTTTTTGGCGAGGGTGCCTTTAACAACACACCTTATTCCAGCTTGAACGTAGATATCACCGTTGTACTTGCACTTTTGACTGCACTTCTCGTCTGGTTTGTACTCTATCGCACCAAGTGGGGCCTGCGTATTCGTTCTGTTGGCGAGCATCCACACGCATCCGAGACGCTAGGAATTAGTGTTCGTAAGACTCGCTACCTCTGCGTTATTGTTTCTGGTGTTCTTGCAGGATTTGGTGGTGCTTCCGTAACGCTGGCAATTATTTCTCAGTTTACTCAGACGGCTATTTCTGGTCAGGGTTTTATTGCACTGGCTGCAGTCATCTTTGGTAAGTGGAAACCTCTGAACACCTATGCGGCTTGCCTGCTCTTTGGTTTTACTCAGGCATTGGCAATTCTCCTTGGTGGTGGAGCAACTCCAATTCCAAGCCAGATTATTGCAATGCTTCCTTATTTCATCACCATTATTACGCTGGTTCTCTTTGTTGGTAAATCTGTTGCTCCTAAGGCAGACGGTGTGCCATTCATCAAGGGAAGCCGTGCATAATGGCTGAGGTAAAGGGTTCTTGCCACGTCTCTAACGAGGCTCTTGTTCAGCTTGCTATTGAGGCTCGTAATCACGCTTATGTACCGTACTCTCATTATGCTGTTGGAGCTGCGCTTTTATGCTCTGACGGTACGGTGTACGGTGGCGCCAATCTAGAAAATGCTGCGTATACGCCTTCTAACTGTGCTGAGCGCACGGCGTTTTTCCGCGCAGTGTTTGAGGGTCACAGAGATTTTGTGGCTATTGCAGTTGTCGGCGGTCCTGAGGGAGAAGCCCCAACAGCTTGGTGCACTCCTTGTGGCGTATGCAGGCAGGTTATTCGTGAATGGTGCGATCCTGCCACCTTCCGCATTGTGCTGGGTAAGGCAGACGCAGCTCCTCGCGAGTATCTGCTCCAGGATATCTTGCCCATGGGATTTGGCCCCGAGGATCTGGGTGAGTCCAGTCCTGCCGGTGCATCAGGTGATGACGCCGTGAAGAGCGCTGCGGGTCACGAGCACGGTTGTACTTGCGGGTGTGACAAGCACAGTAAGAGTAACCAGTAAGCAACGGCACCAAGCAGTCTGCGCTTTTGGGTGTAAATAACTTAGTGGGTACATGAAATTGCGAGCCGGTAGAGTTTCTCGCTACCGGCTCTTTTACTAGAGAGTTAACGCAAACAGCGGAAAGAGGTTCAACTATGCGCATGTATGATGTAATTGAGAAGAAGCGCGATGGAGGCGAGCTTACCGACGCAGAGATTGATTACTTTGTCTCGGGCTATGTAGCTGGTGATATTCCCGATTACCAGGCTTCCGCGCTTGCTATGGCCATCTTTTATAAGGGCATGACCGCGCACGAGACAGCTCATCTGACTATGGCGATGGCTGAGTCCGGCGATATGATGGATCTCTCGGCAATCCCTGGTATCAAGGTTGATAAGCACTCTACCGGCGGCGTTGGCGATAAAACCACGCTGGTAGTGGCTCCACTTGTTGCATCTCTGGGTGTGAAAGTTGCTAAGATGAGCGGTCGCGGCCTGGGCCACACAGGCGGAACTCTTGACAAGCTTGAGGCAATTCCAGGACTTTCTATTGAGATTTCCGAGCCTGACTTCTTCAAACAGGTTTCCGAGATTGGTGTTGCTGTTGCAGGTCAGACGGGTAATCTTGTTCCCGCCGATAAGAAACTCTATGCGCTGCGCGACGTTACTGCAACCGTTGACTCGGTGCCCCTGATTGCATCAAGTATCATGAGTAAGAAGATTGCTTCTGGCTCTGATTGCATTTTGCTGGACGTTAAGTGTGGATCTGGTGCCTTTATGAAGGATGTTGACTCTGCAATTGAGCTGGCAGACGCCATGGTTTCCATTGGTGAACACGTTAACCGTACTACTGCTGCGTTGATTACCGGTATGGACCGTCCTCTGGGCAAAAACGTTGGCAACTCTCTTGAGGTCATTGAGGCAGTGGCAACGCTCAAGGGCGAGGGCCCTAAGGATCTGACCGACGTCTGCGTTGAGCTTGCTGCAAACATGCTTAACCTTGCAGGTAAGGGAAGTGTTGATGACTGCCGCAAGCTGGCTCGCCAGCAGATTGCAAACGGTGAGGGTCTGGCCAAGCTAGCTCAGATGGTCAAAGCTCAGGGCGGCACCGACGAGGTTATTTTTGATACCACCAAGTTTGAGGCTGCTCCATTCCGTCGTGATATTGTGTCCGAGACCAGTGGATATATAACTTCCATGAATGTTGAGCTGGTTGGTATTTCCTCCGTTGCTCTGGGAGCCGGTCGCGAGAAAAAGGGTGATCCAATTGACCCATCCGCTGGCATTATCCTCGAGCGCAAGACAGGCGATTATGTCGAGAAGGGCGATGTTATTGCAACGCTTCTGACTGGTGACGAAAGCCGTCTTGATGAGGGTGAGCGCATCTTCCGCGAGGCTCTGGTCTTTGGCGAGAATGCTCCTGAGCTGGAGCCACTGTTCTTTGCCCGCGTTTCCAAGGACGGTGTTGAGCGTTTCGCGTAAGCGCAGATGCGAGCACGGTCGTGTCGGACGCAGCGAGTGCGAGCGCGAGTGCGGGCACGTGCGAGCCGCGAGTGCGCGGGGTTCCGAGCTCCACATAACATGCAGTTCAGACCGGTGTTCATGCAGGTGGACACCGGTTTTTTGTGCGGCAACAGCGTCGTGTGCAGGCAAACTTGCAGGTCAAGTGCGCGAAGCGCCGCTGCGAGTGCACGGGGTTTCTCGCCAGACGTGCGACTGTAGGCGGTTTGCGCTTATCGAGTCTGAAAAGCGAGCCTAAAAAGTGCAAAGAATCTGTATTTGAGCCACCGATTCTTTTACAAAATCAGGCAAATCCACAGACTCTTTGTTGTTTTTAGGCAAAATCCACCGAATCTTTGAAGAAATTAGGCGCGCACCAAGATCGTTGGACGCCTGGCGAGAAAATCGGTCTTCTCTCGGTTGCAGTTATTGCACATGGTGTGCAATAATACTCAGTATGTGCAATAAGTACGGTGTTGTTGCGCTGTCGAACCTGTGACGAGCGCATCACTGCGCTGCGCCGCTCGCACACATCCAATACGTAGATGTACCCAGGAGAGGCTTCAGAAACGTATGACGCAAACATTGTCTGTACCTGCTGTTTTGTCAGTTTGTAAGCTTGATCGACGCACTGCAAGAACGCGTGCGGCACTTAGAAAAGCTCTAGCAGAAGAGATAGACGCTACCGGTGATCTTACTTCTGTGACTGTTACGGGCGTAACAGAGCGCGCCGGCCTTACGCGTCGAACCTTTTATTCCCACTACAAAGACATCCCTGATTTGGTGCTTCACATTGAAAAGGAAGCGCTGGCAGAGCTTCGACCTGCTGTTGAGCAGCTTGCTCGCGTCAACCTTGCTGAACTCAGGGAGGCAATTGACTCCTACAAACCATGTCCTGGCGCAACTGAGATGCTCCGTAGCATTCGTAAGCACGGCTTCTATCTGCGTCCTTTGCTGGGTAACGGTGGAGACCCTGCGTTTCAGGAAAAGCTTAAGCACCTGGTACACGAGGTTATCGCCCAGCGCGCCTTGCACGACCTTGATCCGCGCGCACTTGGTTCCTTCTTTGACTACTATCTGACCTTTGCAATTTCTGCTGAGGTTGGTGTCCTTATCCGCTGGTTAATCGGTGGAATGCGCGAGAGTGATGAGCAGATGGCGGGTCTTATGACTGGCCTCATGTTTGTTGCACCTGGTGATTTGTACGGCAAGCCAATCAAACTGGACGTTCCACGATTTGCGCTTGCAACTCTTGTTCTTGGAGAGGAAAACAATGATTAGTCCAAAGTTTGAGCTGGTAGAAAATGGTGCAGAGCTTGTACCAAACGTTCCACTTGACCTGTCTCAGGCCCACCTTATGCTAGGCATTGATGTTGGTTCCACAACCGTAAAGCTGTCCGTCATCGATGAGGACGGCACACTGGTTTACGCAAATTACGAGCGTCACCATACTGACGTCCGCGCAACTGCGCGTTCCTTGTTTGTCAAAGCACAGAAGTACATTGGCGATACACCCATGTACGCTGCAATCACCGGTTCCGGTGGTATGCTGCTGGCACAATGGCTTGACTTGGAGTTTGTCCAAGAGGTCATCGCTTCTAAGCGTGCTGTTGAGACGTTGATTCCTCAGACCGACGTTGCCATTGAGCTGGGCGGCGAGGACGCAAAGATTATTTATTTTGACAACGGCATTGAGCAGCGCATGAATGGTACGTGCGCTGGTGGCACTGGCGCGTTCATCGACCAGATGGCATCTCTTCTTAAGACCGATGCAACTGGCCTTAACGAGCTAGCAAAAGACGTCAAGCAGATTTACCCAATTGCTTCTCGCTGCGGTGTTTTTGCTAAGTCGGACGTTCAGCCTCTGCTTAACGAGGGAGCCGCTCCTGCTGACATTGCCGCTTCTATCTTCCAGGCTGTTGCAAATCAGACCGTCTCTGGCTTGGCTTGTGGTCATCCTATCCGTGGCTACGTCGCGTTCCTTGGTGGTCCTTTGCAGTATCTCTCTGAACTGCGCCGCCGCTTCTACATTACGCTTAACCTGGACGATGAGCACATTGTTCTTCCAAAGAACGCTCATCTTTTTGTTGCAACGGGTGCTGCTCTGGCAGGTGAGTCCGATCGACCAATCACCTTTGCGCAGGTCATGGAGGCACTGGACAACCTTAAGGACATTCAGGGCTCAGAAGTTGCTCGTCTTGATCCACTCTTTGCTACTCAGCAGGACTATGACGATTTTAAGGCTCGTCACGACCAGGAGGTAGTGCCCAAGGGTCAGTTGGCAAACTACCACGGTCGCGTTTTCATCGGTATTGACGCAGGTTCCACCACCATGAAGGCTGCTGTTGTTGGCGAGAAGGGCGAGCTGCTTTACACCTGGTATGACAATAACAACGGAGACATTCTAGGTACTGCTCGCAAAATCATGGACTCCATCTATGATGAGATGCCTTCTGACTGTATCATCGGCCACGTCACTACCACTGGTTATGGTGAAGGTATCCTAATTGAGGCTCTGCGTGCAGACTCCGGAGAGATTGAGACTGTCGCTCATCTGCGTGGTGCAAAAGCGTTTGTCCCAGACGTTGATTTCATTCTTGATATTGGCGGCCAGGACATGAAGTGTTTGCAGGTTAAAGATGGCGTCATTGAGCATATTATGCTGAATGAGGCATGTTCTGCAGGCTGCGGTTCCTTTATTGCGTCCTTCGCTGATTCTATGAAGATGGACGTTCGTGAGTTTGCAACTGCTGCAACTAAGGCAAAACTTCCTGTTGATCTAGGCTCCCGCTGCACGGTCTTTATGAACTCCCGTGTTAAGCAAGCACAGAAAGAAGGCGCAACCATCGGTGACGTTGCTGCTGGTCTTTCATATTCTGTCATCAAGAACGCCCTGTTCAAGGTCATTAAACTTCGCGACTTCAGCGAGATTGGCGACCACTGCATTGTTCAAGGCGGCACCTTCATGTCAGATGCAACGCTCCGCGCCTTTGAGCTGCTCACCGGTAGAGACGTTATTCGTCCTGACATTGCAGGCGTTATGGGTGCCTACGGCGCTGCTCTTCTCGCCCGAGACCGCGCAGGTGTTGACGGAGTATCCACCTTACTTGATCGCGAGTCCATCGATAATCTGCAGGTCAAGCTTACCAACACACACTGCCGCATTTGTCCTAATAGCTGCATGCTTACTATCAACGACTTTGGCGGCGGTCACAGATTTATCACCGGCAACCGTTGTGAGAAAGGCGCTGGTAAGAAGCGTGGCGCAAAGAAGAATCAGGCACCAAACCTCTTTGCATACAAGAACAAGCTGCTGTTTGAACGTGAGTCACTTCCTGTAGACGAAGCTCCACGTGGCACTGTCGGCATTCCTCGTGCGTTGAACATGTACGAGAACTATCCGTTCTGGCACACATTTTTCACTAAGCTGGGCTTCTCGGTTATTTTGTCCGACCAGACCACCGCAAAGACATACGACGCGGGTATTGAGTCCATGCCTTCCGAATCTGCTTGCTATCCCGCAAAGCTTTCTCATGGCCATATCATGAACTTGTTGGCTAAGGACCCAGATTTCATTTGGATGCCATGTATTCGTTGGGAGCGCAAGGAGGATGACTCCGCAACCAACCACTACAACTGCCCAATTGTCATGAGCTACCCTCAGGCGCTGGGTCTCAACGTGGACGAGCTCTCCGATCCGTCCATTCAATACCTGGCTCCGTTTATCCCATACGACAAGAAGAACGAGCTTAAGCGTCGTTTGTACGAGCTCATCAGCGAACAGCGCGAGAAGGACGCCCAGGCAGGTAAGGGTCGTTTCCGCGGCGAGCATATTACGCGCGCTGAAATTGATGCCGCTGTTGAGGCTGCTTGGCAGGAAGACAGTAACTTCAAGGATCAGATGCACCGCGCAGGTGACGAGGCTCTTGCTTGGATTGAGGAGCATGACGCTCACGGCATCGTTCTTGCAGGTCGTCCTTATCACAACGATCCAGAAATTAATCACGCTATTCCTGAGCTAGTCTCTTCGTTTGGTTTTGCTGTTCTCACTGAGGATTCCATTGCGCATAAGATGCTGCCTGAGCGCCCAATTCGCATTGTTGACCAGTGGATGTATCACTCACGCCTGTATCGTGCGGCTCGTTTTGTTGCATCTCGAAATGATCTTGATCTTATCCAGCTCTTCTCGTTTGGTTGCGGCCTTGACGCACTTACCACCGATCAGGTTCAAGAGATTCTTGAGGCTTCGGGCAAGATTTACACCATGCTTAAGGTTGATCAGGTTTCCAACTTAGGCGCTGCACGAATTCGTATCCGCTCTCTAATGGCTGCCCTGAACGAGCAGCAAGCAGAGCTAGAGCGACTTGCAGCTGCCGGCTTGATTACCGAGGCTGTTCCACAGGGCGTTCGCATGGCCGATGGTTCTTTGGAAAAGGCTAGGAGTGCAAGTTCTTCTCGCCGTGCGCCAGTGTATCGTGAGGCAGAATCTGCAGCTTACGAGAAGGTCCGCTACACCAAGGAGATGCAGGAAGCAGGTTACACCATTCTGGCTCCACAGATGGCACCGATCCACTTTGAGCTGGTAGAGGAGTTGCTGAAGGGCGCTGGTTATAACGTTGTACTGCTGCCTTCAGTTGACCAGGGTGCTGTTGACATGGGTCTTCGTTACGTTAACAACGATATTTGTTACCCATCCATTCTGGTTACAGGTCAGATTATGGAGGCGGTGCTTTCGGGCAAGTACGATTTGACTAAGACGGCAGTCCTGATTTCGCAGACCGGTGGCGGCTGCCGTGCAACCAACTACATTGCGCTGATTCGTAAGGCGCTTAAAGATGCAGGCCATCCAGAAATTCCAGTTATTTCTATCTCCGCTGCTTCTGGTCTTGATGAGGACAACCCAGGATTCAAGCTCTTCAAGCCTGATTTGCTGATCAAAGCAGTTTATGCGTTGCTTTACGGTGATTTAATCATGCAGCTACTGTATCGCGTACGTCCATACGAAGCTGTCAAGGGCTCTGCAAACGAGCTGTATGACCAGCTCATGGCTGATACTCGTTCCAAGATCAATAGAATTTCTCGTAAGGAATTCTATAAGCAGTGCCAGCGTACTATTGAGCTGTTTGATAGCCTGCCTGTGGTGAACGATCGACAGAAGCCACGTGTTGGCGTTGTCGGTGAGATTTTGGTTAAGTTCCACCCAACAGCCAACAACGAGCTGGTCAAGGTCATTGAGTCCGAGGGCTGCGAGGCCAACGTTCCGGGCCTGGTGGACTTCTTCTTGTTTGGTCTCTCTAATGCAATCAATACGCATAAGGAGTTAGGCACCACGTTCAAGAGCCGCATGACACATATCGCAGGAATCAAGATGGTTCAGGGTCTGCGCGCGCCAATCAATAAGATGCTGGAGAAGTCCGAGCGCTTTGAGCCGTACCCCAACATTGATGAATTGGCCGAGAAGGCTGGTCAGATTCTTTCGCTCTGTAACACGATGGGCGAGGGTTGGCTGCTTACCGCAGAGATGTGCGACCTTATTGAAACGGGTACACCAAACATTGTCTGTGCTCAGCCGTTTGCCTGTCTGCCAAACCACGTTGTTGGTAAGGCGGTTATTAAGCGCTTGCGTCAGATGCATCCTGAGTCCAACATTGTTGCCGTTGACTACGATCCGGGTGCGTCTGAGGTTAACCAGCTTAATCGTATTAAGTTGATGATTTCGGTTGCTAAGGAGAATTACAAAAACGGTGTAAACGGCGAGTTTAAACTAGAAAACGCTGATGACCCTGTTACTAATGACGCAACTATGCCGTATACCGGCCGAGATAAGTATGGCTTGGATTCTGTTGTCCGCGAAGGTAGCTATTCTTGCTCGTCGCATCACGTATCTGCACTGGAAGCAACCGGTGCTAATTTGGGTGATCATGGACGCACGGCATCTGACCATGGAAAAGATTACGGTTCTATTAGGCTTTCTGAGGAGCAGATAGCTGCAATTGAGCGCGCCAAGAAGAAGGCTGGCGTCAAGTAGGTGTGCATCACGTAAGGCGACTTGCGCGCTACAACTGCTTGACGCTCTTGCGTGAAACCACGGTAGTGTGGAGCTGCGAAATACAAGGTGCGTAATGTGCGTCAGTTGTCTGGTCAATGAGGCGTTTAACTGCGATTTCTCCCATTTCATGCTTGGGAACGTGTACAGAGGTTAGAGAAGGCTGAATCAACTTACAGATGCGGTCGTCGTCAAAACCTACAACCGAGACATCGCTTGGAACCTCAATGCCCAACTCATGCAGAGCGCGGACAACGGTGGCTGCTAAGCTATCGCTTTCGCAGAAAAATGCAGTGGGTAGCGACTCACGCTTTTGTTCCAGCCAATTGACCAGTTGGTGATAGGCCTCTTCGGGAGCCAAGTCAACAAGCACGCGATTTTCCTCGGCAAACGGGAATCGCATGTCGTCTAGAACGCGGCGCATACCATGCTCACGCAGGGGATAATTCTTGCAGCGCTCCACGTGTCCAACGTATCCGATGACCTCATGGCCGTGCTCAGCCAATAACGTGCACGCACGATATGCTGCGGTTTCGTTGGCAGTAACCACGCAGTCAAACGGCAGTTTGTCACTCCAGCTGTCTACGATTACTAGCGGTAGGCTAAATTCTTCCAGTAAGGAGAACTGATCGTCCGAGACAATCTCGGTGGCGAGAAGAACAATGCCAGCTCCCTCGTTTTGTTCCAGTTCCGCGATGTTTTTTCTACTGGTAATAGGGTCGGGGAGATCAAGCGTAACCATCGCCGACGGCAAACCAAGTCTACGAGCAGCTCGTTCAACGCCGGTATAAACTGCCGATTGGAAGGTGCTTTCGTCAACAATGTGGCCGTTGACACGTGCAATTGCAAAAATAATGCGGGAAATTTGAGCCGAGCGGCTGTAGCCAAGGCGGGTGATTGCCTCAAGGATAATATTAGTTGCCTTAGCTCCGACGTTACCTTTTTCGTTGAGGACATTAGAGACAGTTGCAGGAGAATAGCCTGTTTCAGCAGCTATATCTCTAATGCTTACTCTCGTCATGGCGTCCCTCTCAAATATCAAAATAAACAGTTCAACTATTACGTTAAAAATGTTTTACCTGTAAGTTCAATGTAAAACTTATACATTCACTATATAAAAATTGTACATATAAAACAACATGGACAATCTTGTTTAATTTGTTTACAATACCTACATTAAGTGTTTAGACACCGAGAAACCTGGGCAATAAACAGGTAATATCAACCACATATCAGGGCGAGAAAATCTCGTTCTGTCTCAAAGGAGAAGATATGAAAAAGGTAGTCGTAGCTTGTGGTTCCGGTATCGCAACCTCTACTGCTGTTGAGGCAAAGGTCAAAGATCTTCTTGATTCAAATGGCCTTGCTGGAGCTTACACCATTGTTAAGTGCTCCATTGGCGAGGCAGTTAGCCAGTGTGCAGATGCAGACATTCTCATTGCAACTACTGAGGCGCCTGCAAGCATTACGTGCCCATATGTTAGCGGCGTTCCTTTTCTTACCACCATTGGTAAGGCAGCTGCTGAGCAGCAGATTCTTGACATCCTCAAGTAGGTAGTTCGGTAATGTACACCCGCTTGCCAACGGCAGCGGGTGTTTGTGTTTTGTTCGAAAGAAGGTAAGTGTGGAAGTAGTAATTTCATTCTTCTCGTTCCTTCAGGGCCTCGGTGTTGCAGTCATGATGCCAATCATCCTGACTATTATCGGTTGCGCTCTGGGAGCAGGCTTTGGTAAGAGCCTTAAGGCCGGCCTCATGGTAGGCGTTGGCTTTATCGGCCTTAACCTTGTCATTAATCAACTGTTTGGTACCGCAATTGGACCTGCAGTCCAGGAAATGATTCACCGCTTTGGTCTGACTCTTAATGTCATCGACGTTGGTTGGCCAGCAGGTGCGGCAATTGCACTTGGCACCACCATTGGTCTGGTTATTATTCCTTTGGCACTCATCGTTAACCTGCTTCTTGTTTTGGTTAACTTTACTCAGACTGTCAACGTTGATATCTGGAATTACTGGCACTACGCATTCGTCGGTTCTCTTGTTGCAAATGTTACCAACAACATCATGCTTGGCTTTGCTGCAGCAATCATCGACGAGGTCATCCTGCTCGTTCTCGCTGATGCAACCGCAAAGGATGTTCAGAAGGCTCTCAACATGCCAGGCGTTTCTATCTCCCAGGGCTTCTCGCTTGCTTATGCTCCAGTTGCTATGGGTCTGAACTGGCTGATCGATAAGATCCCTGGCGTTCGCGACATCGACATCGACGTCGAGTCCATGCAGAAGCGCTTTGGCGTCTTCGGCGAGCCACTGTTCATCGGCACTGTCATCGGCCTCATCATCGGCTGCGTTGCATATTTCGACGCTGCTGACATCGCAGGCTCCATCACCAAGATCCTGACCATCGGCGTCACCCTTGGTTCCGTTTTAATCCTTATCCCTCGTATGGCAGCTCTTCTTATGGAAGGCCTCCTGCCAATCTCCGAGGCAGCTTCAAACTTCATCCAGCAGCGCGTTAAGAACCGCGGCAATATCTGGATCGGCCTCGACTCTGCAGTTGCGGTTGGCCACCCAGTCACCCTGTCCCTGGCTCTGATCTGCATTCCTCTGATGGTTCTGTTTGCACTTCTGCTTCAGCCAGTTGGCAACCAGACTCTGCCATTCGTCGACCTTGCTGCTGGCACCTACATGCTCGCAGTCGCAGTACCTGTTTGCAAGGGTAACGGCTTCCGTGGCCTGATCATCGGCATTGTTTCCGTCATTATTGGTCTGCTAATCTCCACCGCTCTTGCTCCACTCATCACACAGTCTGCAACTCAGGCTGGCTTTGACATCGCAGCTGCAGTTGGTAGCACCGGCGTTGCTGGTTCTTCCCTGATCACCGTCCTTTCCGACGGCGGCAGCCCACTGTCTGGTCTGTTTGTACTGTTCTCCAGCATCAACCCAATCGTTGGCGTTGTAGTAACCGGCGCAATCGCAGTTGCACTTGCAGTGTGGAACCGCAGCCGCATCCTCAAAGAGGCTGCTGCAATGCACGAGGCTCAGGAGGCTTAGTCCCGAGCAGGCCTCGTTTGCCTACAAAAAGTCGCAAGGAGGCTCGTCCAGGTTTTGCTTGGCGAGCCTCTCTGTTTACCGCTTAACCCAAAAGGCGAGAAACCATGTCTACTTCAGAGTCCTCTTCAACCAGCAAGCGCTCGTCGGCCGACGCCGTCGCGGCCGCGACCAAGCCGGTCACGTATACATACAATCGACGTCGTTACGTCATTGATGTGCTGCTGCCCAACTACGTCTCGATAGTTGTACTTATTGCAGCAATTGTCTTGTTTGCGCTCGGGTTTATCCGCTGGTTGATGCTCTTTTTGGCTGTGGTTTGCCTGTACTCTATTCTCAACGCGTTTCTCGCACATGCTTATCCTGAACAGGTTATTCTCGCCCCAGATTCAATCACATTTGTAACGGGTAAACATAAATCAACCTACAAGTTGTCTCAAATTACGCAGATTCGCGTGCGAGAGGCCCCGCAAGGATTGCGCTCGTACGTGCGCATCAACAAAGCTACTCCGCTGCAAGGTCGCTTCTATTTGACCTGTGCAGATATGACCGATGCGGAGGGCAATGATGCACGAGAGGTCTATAAGTTGCTACTGGACCTCGAGGCAAAACTAGATCCCAACGGATTGCGTGTGCGAGCGCGCAACCAGCAACAGAAAGGGGAGTAGCAATGGCTACAACCGATGTTGAGCTCCTAAAGCCCGAGCTCGTTTTCTTTGACATTGAGGCCAAGGACGCCTTTGAACTGTTTGATCAGCTGGAGATTCGCTTGAGCAGCCTTGGTTACATCAAAGATACCTGGAAAGAGGCAATTTCAACTCGCGAGAAGAACTATCCAACTGGACTTGCTTTTCCTGCAGGTGAGATTGCAATTCCACATACCGATCCTGTTAATCTTGAGAAGCCTTACATTGCAATCGTGAAGCCATCTAGCCCCATTAACTTTGAGCCAATGGGTGGTGACGGTGACACTGTTCCAGCAAAACTTGTCATTAACCTGGGTATTATGCGTGATGGCGGTCAGGTGGAGATGCTTCAGAGTCTGATGGGCATCTTCATGGATGAGGCAAAGTCTGCCGATGTTTTTGGTCAGACCACCGCCGAAGGCATGGTCGCTGCGTTTTCCAAGTATTTCTCCGAGTAGTTTAATTGATTCGAAGTCGTTTACCTGCTGCGATGCCTGATTTAGAGAGGATAACAATGCCTGAAACTATGTCTAATCAGCTCCCCGATGTTGCCGAGCGCTTCATGCGCTACGTGCAGGTTGACTCCCAGTCCAATCCTGAGAACGACACTGTCACGCCTTCCACGCCTGCTCAGCACGAGATGGCTCGCTACTTGGGCGAAGAGCTTAAGGCGTTGGGCTGCACTGATGTTACCGTCGACGAGCACGCTTACGTTACCGGCACTTTTGCCGCATCCAAGGGTGCCGAATCAGCTCCTGCGTTGATGCTTTGCTCGCACTTGGATTCAGTCATTGATGCGCCTGCCTCGGGCATTAAGCCGCACGTCGTTCATTACAAGGGCGGTGATCTGGTTGCCGGTGTTGTCAACGGTAAGACCATTGCTACTACACAGGAGCAGGTTCCTGACCTCAAGGATTTTGTGGGCATGGACATCATCTGCTCCGATGGTTCCACGCTGCTTTCCGCTGATGATAAGGCCGGTGTAGCAGAGATTTGCGCCCTGCTCAAGCGTCTAGGCGACAACCCTGAGCTTGCACATCCAACGCTTAAGATTGCGTTTGTTCCTGACGAGGAAATCGGTCATGGAGCAAGTTTGCTTGACCTGGACAAGCTTGGTGCAGCTTACGGCTACACTGTTGACGGCGAGGCGCTGGGTGAATTCAATTACGAGTGCTTTAACGCAGCTCACGCCGATATATATTTCAAAGGTGTCATGGTTCACCCTGGTAGCGCTAAGGATGTCATGATCAATGCAATTACCGTTGCATCTGAGTTCCAACAGATGGTTCCTGCCTTTGAGCGTCCTGAGCACACCGAGGGCTACGAGGGCTTCTACCACCCAATTGCCATCGAGGGTTCTGCGTCTGAGGTTAAGCTCAGCTATATTGTCCGCGATCATGACGCTCAGATTTTTGCTAATCGTCAGCAGGTCCTGCAGGATATCGCTGCGTTCTTGAATAAGCGCTATGGCGAGAATACCGTCCGTATTGAGATTCATCAGGAGTATCGCAACATGGCCGAGAAGTTCGATGGTTATGAGTTCCTGATTGATTATGCTCTTGAGGCAAACCGTGAGGTTGGTATTGAGCCTAAGCCTGTTGCTGCTCGCGGTGGTACTGATGGTGCTCAGCTTACGTTCCGTGGTCTGCCATGCCCCAACATTGCTACCGGTGGATACAATGCTCACTCCGTGCGCGAGTTTATTCCCGTGCCAAGCCTCAAGGTCACCGTTGACCTTTTGGAGAAGCTTGTCGCTAAGTTTGCTACCCGCGGCTAAAAGCTCTGCGTGACCGTACCGCGCGTGCGTTGCCGCGTCCGCGCAATGCAAGCGCGTTCATATAGCCTCTTGACGTGTTGCTTTGCCACTCATTGCTTGATTACTACCGTCTACGCTCCCGTTCACCCTTGTCAACAAATGGTGAGTGGGAGCGTAGCATAATTATGAGAGGTCATTGTTCTTTTTTTGTGGAGGGAGGCCGCAATGCTCTCAGTATTTTTTGGAATTATTGCCGTTGCGGCGCCCATCACGGCTGCGATTTTGGAGCACTCGGGTAACGTTGGAATTTCAGAACGACGTCATAGTCATCACGATACATACGTGACTCCTGCTGCACTCACGCGTTCACTCATCATTGATATGGCATTTGTCAGTGCAATCGCGGTTATTCTGGGATGGCTCTGCTACGTTAACGTATTTACGCCAAACCCAGATATTGTTATGGCGTTCTTTGCATCTTTTTCAACTGTTATGTTTATGGCGTGGTACATCTTGAGTCGTTATAAGGTTTCTTTGTTTGATGATGAGATGGTCATAGTTCCTTTTGTGGGTTCAGAGATTAATATCAATTACCAGGACATTAAGCGTATGGAGTGGGCTGGCGATCGTCGCGGTTCTGGATTTAGAGATCTTTTAATTTGGACTTCAGATACGTCAAAGGTACGTCTCTCGGGTATGATTGGACTAGACCAAGTGCTGCTTAAGATTGATCGCTTTGATGTCTTGGCGCATGGTTCAACTAGGTAAAAGTGCAAGGATATAGCTTAGAGCTGTGTCGGCTTAGAGTTACGTCAGCTTGGGACTCTGGCACATATTGCGTTTGTCCAGCTACTCAGCATGTAACAATGGGGGACGTTTGTGATTAAGCTTGTTTTATCTGATATGGACAATACGTTGGTGCCCTTTGGAAATAGACGTGTGTCGGACTTCACGCGCAAGGCTATTCACACGCTTCTTGAAGAAACGGACATTGCATTTGGTCCGTGTACCGGCCGAGATTACGTTGAGTTGATGCGCCTCTTCAGCCTTGACGAGGCGTGCATGCAAACGGGCGTCATGTCCACGGGCAAGCGCGTGCTGTATAAAGGCAAGACTATCTCGCTTTCTATCTTTGATCACAAAACGTTGCAGGGTGTCGCAGACGCTCTTGCTGACGAGAAGAACATGTTCTTGGTTTGTTATCCCGAGAAGACCAACCTCTTCAATCCGGCATATGTTGTAGGTCCGCTGGACAAAGACATTCTTGCCGATTACGAGCGCAAATTGGTGTTTGTCTCAGGTATTGTTGACCAGGTTCCGGATGACGTCGATTTTGTCGCCGCAACAATTGCCTGTCCAGGCACGGAGAAGGACATGGAGCGCTGCCAAAAGAAAGTTGCCGCAGCTTGTCCTGACGTGTATACCATGTCGGTGGTTCCACAGTGGTTTGACGTGCTGCCCAAAGGCGTATCTAAGTTGACTGGCTTTGAGACGCTCTTGGAAAGAACAGGTATTTCTCCTGAAGAAGTACTCGTTTTTGGAGACGGCGAGAATGACGTTGAGATTTTAAGTAAAGTTCCGCACTCAGTGGCGGTGGCAAATGCAATTTCGGAGGTTAAGCAGGTGGCAAAACACCACGTAGGTGCATCTGCAGATGATGGTGTTGCACATGCTCTGCTTGAGCTGGTGCGCGCGACAAAAGCAGGGGAGACTCCCCGTTTTATGATGGAGAACTAGCATGATTAAACTCATTGCATCGGACATGGACGGTACACTTCTGGATCAGAATTCCGAGGTTCCGCCAGAGACATTTGAACTCATTGAAGAGCTGCACAAACGTGGTGTTCACTTTGTAGCAAGCTCTGGTCGTCGTTACGACACACTGCGTTGGCTGTTTCAGCCGGTTGCAGACAAGATTGACTACGTGGCTTCTCTTGGTACGCAGGTCTATGTAGAGAACGAGGTCATCGACCGCGAGGTTTTCTCGTCAGCTTCTATTCGAGCACTTTTTGAGTTGACGTCTGAGTTTGACTGTATTCACCTGGTTGTTTATGACCGCACACACACGTATCTACTGGATGATCAGAGCTCGTTTGTACGTGAACTGGACAAAGACCTGCCTAACGCTGAGCGTGTATTTGATCCACCTTCACCTGACGTTAGCATCATCAAGGCTGCTATTTGCTGCGATTCTAGGGCTCGCTCTATGGATATGGCCATGATTCTTGAGCGTGAGATGGGCGACAGATTGTCGTTCATGCCTTCTGGAGAGACGTGGATTGATGTGGTACCTCGTGGTGTGAACAAAGCTACGGGACTTGAGCAGATTCGCAGGTATTATGGCATTTCTCGTAATGAGATTGCTGTTTTTGGTGATTCCATGAACGATTACGCTATGCTGCGTTATGCGGGCACCGCTTACGTTATGGACAACGCTCGCTACGCACTTAAAACGATTGCTACAAAGGTTATTGCACCTAATACTGAGCAGGGCGTTCAGAAAGAAATGCGTCGTATTTTGGAAGAGTTGGCGTAGTAAGAGCTGTTGCATAACATGAGTTGTTATAACAAGGCAGAATTAGTTGCTGCAGTAAGTGCATGTCTTGAAGTAACTTTTGTAAACAGTTATTTGCTAAATTGTTCGACATGACCATTTGGCGATAATTTCATACCGTTGATCTCATTCTTTTCTGAATCTGATGTACTTATTTCGAGAGTCGAAATAAGGTAGTACAGACAGAAACAGAGAGGAGGGGATGTGTATGTCAATCGTCAGTACTAAAGACATTGCATATTCTAATAAACGCGCAGTTATTCAGGCATTATGCGAGAAAAACGCTCTGTCTCGTGTTGAACTAGCGCGTGAATTATCTCTTTCTCCTAGTACCGTTACTACTATTGTTCAAGATTTGCTTCAGTCAAAACTGGTTGAGGAAAGTTCAGAACGTGTAGTTACCGCTGGTAGATCAAAGACGCTTCTGCAACTTGCTCCAGAGTTTGGTCTCTTGGGGCTTATTAGGGTTTCTCGCCAAAAACAGGAACTTGTGCTTGTTGACATGGCCCTCAATGAATGGGCTCGTACCACGTTATCAGAGGAATTTCCTTCCGGAGAAACTCTACTTGAAGGCACTAAGGTTGCTCTTACAAACCTTATTGTTGATGGAGCAATTCTTAAAGGAATTGGAGTTTTGCTTGAAGGAGACGTGCAGGAATCAGAACTTTCCGTTATGTATTCGACGGGACATGATTCGGCAACAATTTCTCTGGTACAAGCATTGGAGAGTACCTTTAGGGTAGTAGTGAAGCAGTTTGAACAGAGTGATTTTGCACTGTCTCAAGTAGAGAGTGCAGACAACATTGATGATATTGCTTCGTATTTTCACCTTTCATTTGGAACCCGAATAGTAGCTCAGGTTGTTTGCAACAACGTTCCTCTTCCTATGAAAGAGGGGTTAAACGCAGATGTTACTCAGCAGCTTGTGACTGCAGATGGTCTACAGCTTGATAAATTAATGAACCTCGTCAGTACAGTTCAGAGTCTATTTTCTTTTGATGCTGTGGTTGTGTCTGTACCTGAAGAAGAGAGTTCTACCTCTTCGTTTAAAACGGATGCACTGAGTAAGGCGTTGTCAACTCCTGCAATTTTGGCACAAAAGTTTGCTCAGTTTGAAAATTTTCCAAAACTGATAGTAACAAGAATGACTTCAAGAAATTTACTAAAGGACGCTGTTTCTGCTCTTAGATTTGCTTGTCTTTGTCCAGAAACTGTTCAGCTTTGGAAACGAGTGCTTGTTTCTGGTTGGCATCCAGTAAGTTCTGCGTAGTAAATCAGCAAGGTATCTGTAGGGAAGTAGTGCGTTATGTGCTGCACTGGAACAAAGGTGTTTCTCGACTTTGTCTGCTCATCAAAGTCGTCAACATGGTGCTCATGCATCTATAGAAGTGCGTGTAGGTTATTTTAAGGAGAGATAGCTGCATCTGCTATCAAACAATGTGTTCCTAAGGAGGAAACATGGTTCAGGGTATTTTGATCCTCTTGGTTTTTGTAGCTGTAGCTGCATTAATGATGACCAAGAAGATCCCAACTCTGCTAGCCCTGCCACTGATGGCTATTTTGATTTGTGTCATCGCGGGCGTTCCAATGTTTGGAAAAGATGGCGACGGAAAAGAAATTGGCTGGCTGACATCAGTGTTTGAGGCTGGAACCGTTCGCATGGGCGCCGCAATCATGGCTGTTATTTTTGGCGCATGGTTGGGTCAGCTTATGAACAAGACTGGCGTTACTGAGACAATTATTAAGAAGAGTGCAGAGCTTGGTGGCGATAAACCCCTGGTAATCACTTTAATTATGTCTGTTGCGGTCGCTGTCCTCTTTACTACACTTTCTGGCTTGGGATCAATCATTATGGTTGGTTCAATTGTTTTGCCAATTTTGATTTCTGTTGGTGTTCCCGCAGCTAGTGCGGCATGTATCTTCTTGATGTCATTTACCACTGGTCTGGCACTCAATATTGCTAACTGGACAACCTTTGCTAAGCTCTTCAATCTTGATATTGCTCAGGTTCAGGGCTTTGAGGTATATCTGGCTGTTGCAACTGGTATTGCAACTTTGATCATGATTATTGTTGAGTTCAAGCGTAACGGCATTAAGTTTGCCTTCAGCGCCCCAGTTGCTAAGCAGAGCAACTCTAAGCAGCTCACTGGTGTTGCAGGCGGTCTTGCAATGCTGACTCCATTGATTCCTATTGTGCTTGTTGCTTTCTTGAAGGTACCTGTTACCCCAGCATTTACCGTTGGTATTCTGTGGTGCTTGCTGTTTACTTCTAAGAGCTTTAGTAAGGCAATGAATCTTTTGGCAAAGACCTGCTATGACGGTGTTACCGATGCTGGTCCTGCAATTATTTTGATGGTTGGTATTGGTATTCTCTATCTTGCAGTTACTAACCCAACAGTTAAGGCAGTTCTTAACCCATTCTTGCTTGGCATCATGCCACAGAATCTCATTGCGTACATTATCTTCTTTGCGGTTCTCTCGCCATTGGCTTTGTATCGTGGACCTATGAACATGTTTGGTCTTGGTTCTGGTATCGCAGCTCTTATCATTGGTCTGAATACCTTGAATCCTCTTGCTGTTATGGGTGCATTCCTGGCTGCAGAGCGTATTCAGGCAGGTGGCGATCCAACCAATACTCAGAATGTTTGGACTGCAAACTTCTGTGAGGTTGACGTCAACACTGTTACCCGTAAGATGCTTCCTTACCTCTGGGTGGTTTCCATCTTTGGTGTAATTCTGTCTGGTGTTTTGTACTTCTAAGCTCTGACCTTGGGACGAGAAGATCCTTTTATTGCGGTCTTCTCGTCTCGTTTTATCTTTGCAGTTGATAGATTGCTGCATATCGAGGAGGAAACGTGAAAGTTCGTATTGGAATTGACGTTGGCGGAACATTTACCGATGCTGTTGCCATCGACAATGATACGTACGAAATTATTGGCACGGTTAAAACGCCTACCACGCATACCGCTGAAGCAGGCGTTGCAGCAGGTATTGTGCAGGTGCTTCATGATGTGATGGAGCAGCATAACATTAAGCCTGAAGACGTTGTCTTTATTGCTCACGGCACCACTCAGGCAACAAATGCTCTACTTGAGGGTGATGTAGCTCAGGTTGGTATTGTGACGCTTGGTAGTGGCCTACAAGGTGCTAAGAGTAAGAGCGATACTAACGTTGGAGATATTGAACTTGCTGCCGGTAAATTCCTGCGTACCAAAAATGCTTTTGTAGATACGTCTTCTGACGTCGAAGCCGGTATCAAGAGTGCAATTGAACAGCTTTTTTCGGATGGTTCAACTTCTTATGTTGCAGCCGAAGCATTTAGCGTAGACGATCCAACTAACGAGAATGCCGTTATTGCAGAATGTTCTGATAGAGAGCTTCCTGCTACAGCCACAAATGACATTTCTAAGCTTTATGGTCTGGCTATTCGTACTCGTACAGCAGTTGTTAATGCATCTATCATGCCAAAGATGCTTGAAGCTGCAAATATGACCGACAAGAGTATTCGTGAGGCTGGTATTGAGTCGCCGCTTATGGTTATGCGTTGTGACGGTGGCGTAATGACCGTTGATGAGGTTCGTCATCGCCCAATCCTTACTATTCTCTCTGGTCCCGCAGCTGGTGTAGCTGGCGCTTTGATGTACGAGAAGCTTACCGACGGACTGTTCTTTGAGGTTGGTGGTACTTCCACCGATATTTCTTGCGTTAAAGACGGCAAGGTTATGGTTAAGTACGCGGAAGTTGGTGGTCACAAGACGTATCTCTCGTCATTGGATGTTAGAACCGTTGGTATTGGCGGCGGTTCTATGGTGCAAATTTCTGATGGTAAGGCTGTTGATGTGGGACCTCGTTCTGCTCACATTGCCAACCTGGATTACGAGGTTTATACCGACGCAGAAAAGATTGTAAACCCACGTCTGATTGCTGTTCGCCCTATGGATGGAGATCCTGAATACGCAGCTATTGAGTGTGATGGCGGTCTTCGTGTTTGCTTGACTATGGCTGGCGCAGCAAATCTTGCGGGCTTTGTTCCTGAGGGTGATTATGCTTGCGGTTCTGTTGAAGTGGCTCGTGCGGCATGGGCCCCTCTTGCAGAGAATATGGGTGTGAGTGTTGAAGAGGCAGCAGCTCAGGTTCTTGCGTTTGCCGCAAAGAAGAACGGTGCTGTAGCTGAACAACTTATGAAAGACTATGGCATGGATCCCCGTACAACCGTTTACGTTGGCGGTGGCGGTGGTGCTTCCACTGTTGTGCCACACTTGGCAAAGAGCATGGGTCACACATTCCGCATTGCTAAGAACGCTCCTGTTATCTCAACTATTGGCGTTGCTCTTGCAATGGTTCGTGACATGGTTGAGCGTAGTGTTACCAACCCTACTGACGATGACATTGTTAGCGTCAGGCGTGAGGCAGAAGCTCGCGCTATCAAGATGGGTGCAGCTCCTGGAACTGTTGAGGTTACTGTTGAGGTGGATACACAACGTCACGTTGTCCGTGCAATTGCTGTTGGTGCTACTGAACTGCGCAGTAAAGATGTTAATGCTGCACGTCTGAGTGCAGATGAGCTTAAGAAACTTGTGGTAGAGAACTTTGGCGAGGGTGTAGAAAACGTTTCTGAGGTTGCTCACTCATCCGAGCTCTTTGCATATACTGCAACAACCACAGAAAAGAAGCTCTTTGGTCTTCTCACCAAGAAACGTACTGCTCTTCGTCTTATTGATGCCGAGGGCGTTATTAGACTTCAGCGGCCAAACGCTGAGGTGCTTCAAGAAACTATTAGCTCATGGCGTAAGGGTGTAACAGCGCTGGTAGAGGACTTGACCGTATACAACGATGGCGGAGCCAATCTACCAAACGTCTATGTTGTGGTGGGTAAGCGTATTATCGACTTGTCTGGAATGACTTCGCTTGAGCAGATCTTGAGCCTTGCAGCGGTAGAGCTGGGTGGTTATCCATCTGACGAGCCTGTTATTATTGCTGCCACACTTCGTTTAGGCGATTAAACTGACATGCAGAACGCAAAACACACTCTGGCGAGAAAATCGGTAAACCTTGAAGCGGAGTCTATTTCTGATTCTGCTTCACGGTTTCCCTTTCCAACTCGTGAGCTTGCGCTTAAAGAGCTTTCGTGGGATCGCTATGTTATGCGGATTCCTGAGGAGGATAAAGAGCACATAGTTGATTTAGCTTGGTCAAAGGGTGAGTGTGCTGCGCATATGGTGTTTGAAGAGTCAAACGGTCAAAGTGACTTCTTTCAAATTTGCAAAGATGTGGGCATGACTATTATCAAAAAAGATATTGATTGCGTATATGGAAACCAGCGCTATTTCAGTGATTACGTTTCTGGTACAAAAGAAATCACACTCTATGAGCAGTCATGCGCGCTATGGGCAAAACAAAATCAACTTGATTTGTATGAAGCTCAAAATCTCATATTGATGCATGAGTTTTTTCATGTTTTGGAGACAACTCGACTTGGATTAACAAGTAAAGAATATACCGTTCCACTGTTTACCATTGGTCCTTTTAAGTTGGGAAAAACGGGCATTCATGCATTATCTGAAATTGCAGCGCACGCATTTACTAACACTTATTATGGTTTATTAGAAAGTGTTTCTGACACAGGAGGAAACAATGATTCATAAGGAAATTACCTGGAATAACTTACAAATTCCTGTTGTTGGAAGTTTTGATGTAGTTATTATTGGCGGTGGTGTTTCTGGTTCTGCCTGTGGAATTCGCTGCGTTAATGAAGGTCTCTCAACGCTCATTGTGGATAAGTCAAATTTGCTAGGAGGATCTGCTACACGAGCGCTTGTATGCCCGATGATGCCTACGTATGTCCGCCACCTGCCTGTTCTTTCTTCCATTGAGCAAGAGCTTTTGGCTTCAGGTGACGCTACGCGTGATAATTACACTACTATGATTTGGTTTGCTCCTGAGCGCTTGGGAGAAGTATATGAGCAGCTTTACGCTGCTAAGGACGGTCAGATTCTCTACGATACGTCTCTTGTAGCTGTAGTTTTATCTGATTCTGATGGCGAGAAAACCATCACGCATGCAATTCTCGCCTCAACCGAGGGCTTGATTGCAGTAGCTGCTCAAACGTGGATTGACGCATCTGGCGATGCGGTTTTGTCCAGAGCTGCTGGCGTACCAGTTACAGCTGGTGATGAGGATGGCATTAATCAGGTTTGCAGCCTGCGTTTTACCATGGGTGGTATTGATGTTGAGCGCTATAGGGATTACGTGCTTTCGCTTGATGATCACTTCTCACCATTAGTTGATGGATATTTCTTTGAGTCCGCAATGGTTGCGGGTAAAAATTTTAAGCTGGAGCCAAAGTTCCGCGAGGGAATTGAAGCAGGCATTCTTGAAGAAGAGGACTTGCGCTACTATCAGATTTTCTCGCTTCCCGGAAAACCAGGTTGCATGGCATTAAACTGCCCACATATTGCAAGTATGCGTACAAACACTACGGGAGCTGCGCGTTCCAATGCAACGATTGAAGCTCACGCCCGCATTCGCCGGCTTGTTACCTTCCTGCAGCGTATGATGCCTGGATTTGAACAAAGCTATCTTATGGAGCAGGCTTCGCTTTTGGGTGTTCGTGAGAGCTGGCGTGTTGAAGGCCAGGTAATGCTGACTGAAGAGGACTACGTTAACCAGGCTCGATTTGATGATGGTCTTGTTCGTGGCGATTGGTACATTGATGTTCACTCCAATAAGGGTGGACTCTTCCATAAAAATACGTACAAACAAGGTGACTATTATGAGATTCCATTCCGTTCAATGGTTACCAAACATATCAGCAATCTAGGTGTTATTGGTCGCTGTATCTCTACGACTTTTTTGATGCAGGCAAGTGTTCGCATTATTCCAACGGTGACCGATATGGGAGATGCTATGGGTACAGCGTGTGCTCTCGCAAAACGTATGTCAACACCATTGGCTAAATTGGATGGTGCGGCGATTCGTGCAGAAGTAGAACAAATGAAAGCGTTGAATTTATGATTGCCGCCTGAGAACTATAAAACCTGTGATAAACTTCTACAGTCATGGGCGATTGGCGCAGTGGCTAGCGCAGGTGCTTTACACGCACAAGGCCGGGAGTTCAAATCTCTCATCGCCCACCATAGAATTTCATGCGGTGCCTTTGGGTGCCGCTTTTTCTTATCGACTGCTATTTTTCTTATAAAATCGTCACCTTTTTGTAAGTTAGTTCGATGGTATCAATTAGGTATGTGGCGCATTATAAAAATGCAGATAAATATAAAGACGATGTTGTTAAAGCCAACAGAGTAAGGGCAACATACTATGAATTTGTTAACAAAAATTGCAGTTGGAAATGTACGCCGTAATCTTAGCGACTTTGGGGTTTATTTTGCTGCATTGGCAACGGGTGCTTGCCTTATGTATTCATATGCAGCATCTGGAGATTATTTGTTTGCCTTAGTGAATGACGAATCGGTCCGTTCACTTTTTGTTGCGGAGGCAAATTATAGCCTAGCGTTTGGTATTTTGCCTTTTTTGGTATTTTTGAATGTTACGTCATACGCAAATAAATTTTTGATTCGTCGACGTCTTCCTGAATTTGCTCAATATGAGTTGGCAGGTCTCGAAAAGAAAGATGTCATTAGCATATTGCGATATGAAACTATTCTGGTTTCAGGAAGTGCGCTCATTGGTGGAATTGTAATAGGAATTGCTATTTCGCCATTTGTAGAAATGATTGTAAGCTGGTCGTACGCACTACCAATGAAATTTGTTGTTGTCGCTTCTCCATTGGGTGCCATTGTGACAACAATAATATTTTTTATAACGATGCTCGTGCTTTCCCGGGGTAGTAAGCGTATTTTAAAGAAGTCTACGTTATTGCAGATGATGTCTGCAAAGAAAGAAAATGATTCATCAAAACCACTGTCAATTTCACGAGCAATTTTTGATGCATGTATAGGCGTTTTGTTGCTGGCGATTGTTTATGTTGTGTGCGCTCAGGCTCCGTTTGCCTTTATTGGTTTCATGATTCCCTTTGGTGCCTGTGCCATTTTTGGATCATTTTTTGTATTCCGCTCAACACTTGTGTTACTTCCACGCATTCTTAAGAAAATTCCAGGTATATGGTATCGAGGGTTAACCGCATTTTCTGTGCGTCAAGCTGAAGGTGTAGCACGCAACGCTTCCAAAGCTATGACGTGTTCAGCAGCCCTATCTTCTGTAGGTATGTGCATGTTCGTTTTTGCCGTTGTTCTTCGCACTCAAATTTTTGAGGTAATTTCTTCACAGGATATGAGTGCTTTGGATGTTTCTGGACCTTTTGGCGTTATTGTATTTACCTGCTCTTTTTATGCGGTTGTGTTACTTGTATTTTCTTCTGTCATCTTGGCAGTTCAACAGCTTTCACTTGCTGCAGACAATAAAGAGAGATATTACAAGCTGTATGAACTAGGGGCTTCTCGAGAAATACTTTCAAAAAGTTTGCTTACTGGCGTACTGTGCAATTTTTTGCTCCCGGGTATTTTTACCGTGATTCATGCAATTTTTGGACTTAATGTTATTCGTTTTATGAGCGTAGAAATGTTCCAAACTGCCATCGAGCCAAGCATTTGGCCTGTTGCATTACTCACACTTTTTGGTTTTGTAGTGTATTTCTTTATTACGTATATCGGAGCAAAAAAGAACGCATTATCAATGCATATTTAGTAATTGCGTTAAAGGTAGTGGCAACAAATAGTAATAAGTAGAACAAAGTAATACCAACAAGAGCAACAATAAAGTGTTTCAGAGGGTGGCGTACGGACAGGTATACTAGAGGCGTTTCAAAAAGAATCGACTGCTTTTTATGCAGGTGTGAAAAGGAACGCTATGAAGTCTGACTCTACGTTGCAATCCAATGCTTCTTCGCAACTTTTACGTTCATATAATCGTACGTGGGACCAGATACGACCAGTTACGTTAGAGCGTAATCTTATGAAGAACGCTGACGGATCTTGTTTGGTTAGCTTTGGTGATACGCGTGTACTTTGTGCGGCCACCATTGAAGAAGGAGTTCCCGCCTGGCGTCGTGCTTCTCGTGCGGGTTGGGTGACTGCGGAATATGCAATGCTACCAGCATCAACAAATCAGCGTACTAAGCGAGAGCGCGCCAACCGTAAAGGTCGCTCTATGGAGATTGAACGTCTTATCGGACGCTCCCTGCGTTCTGTTGTGGACTTGAATCGTCTTGGTGAGTACACCATTACGCTTGACTGTGATGTTCTCCAAGCGGACGGTGGTACTCGAACTGCCAGCATAACCGGTGCATGGGTGGCGCTTCATGATGCGCTTTTCTCGCTTGTCGAGAAGGACGTCTTGCCTAGACTTCCCCTTACAGGTCAAGTAGCGGCAATTTCGATGGGCATAGTTGGTGGACAGGTGCTGCTCGACCTGGACTATCCTGAAGATTCACATGCAGATATTGATATGAATCTTGTAGGTACCGAGTCTGGTCAGATTATTGAGGTTCAAGGTACGGGTGAAGGCGGACCGTTTGATCGCGAGAAGCTCAATCAACTTCTAGATGTTGGTCAGGCAGGAATTGCCCATCTTGTTGAACTGCAAAACCAAGTCACTGGATTTAGGGAGTAAGTATGAGCCAGGATAACGCTACTAATCAGAATACTAATGTGGCATTTGATCCCAATAAGACCGTAGTTGTGGCAACGGGAAACACTCATAAGTTAGTTGAGATTGAGGCAATTCTTTCTAAAGTTATGCCAGGTATAAGCTTTGTTGCCCTTGGCCAACTGGGTAATTTTCCTGAACCAGAAGAAAACGGAAAGACTTTTCGTGATAATGCATTGATTAAAGCAATGGCTGCACTTGATGAGGTTGATTGCGTAGCGGCAATTGCTGATGACTCTGGTCTTTGTGTAGATGCTCTTGATGGTGCTCCTGGAATTTATTCTGCCCGCTATGCAGGGGAGCATGGTAATGACGCCGCTAACAATAAGAAACTGCTGGCTGAGCTTGCAGATGTTGCAGACGGTGATCGCACTGCACGTTTTCACTCAACTGTTGCCCTCGTATATCGTGACGGTCGCGTGCTTGTAGGTGAGGGAGACTGTGAAGGCGTTATTGGTCATGAGCCAAAGGGCAGCAATGGTTTTGGTTACGATCCGTTGTTTTGGCCTCATGATGCACCAGGTAAAGCTATGGCGGAACTGTCTCCCAATCAGAAAAATACTATTTCTCATCGTTTCCATGCGTTGCAAAATCTCTCAGAGCAAATTCTTTAGTAAGTCGATGAGTGGTAGTTCAATCAGCTGATTCACATGATAAACTGAGTGTCATTGAGAATTGCGATACCAAAGTTAAGGTATTGAAAATAAAAGTATTGAGTGCTGTTCTGGCAATGTTTGTGGCAATGCAAAGCACTTCATTTATGGAGGAAAGCATGAGGATTGTTCGTACACGTGATTACGAGGACATGAGCAGAAAGGCAGCAAATGTTATTTCCGCTCAGATTATTCTAAAACCAAATTGCATTCTTGGTTTGGCAACTGGTTCCACACCAATTGGAACTTATACGCAGCTTGCCGAGTGGAATAAGAAGGGCGATTTGGATTTCTCGCAAGTTTCTACGTACAACCTCGACGAGTATCGTGGGCTCTCTCATGAAGATCCTCAAAGCTATCATTATTTTATGCGTAAGAATCTTTTTGACCTGGTAAATATTGATATTAAGAATACTCATGTGCCTGATGGATCAAATCCTAATGTTGCAGAAGCTTGCTCTGAGTATGACGCTCTTGTTGCTGCGGCAGGATACCCGGATCTTCAGCTTCTTGGCATTGGTCACAACGGTCACATTGGCTTCAATGAACCGGACGATCATTTCTCTAAGGGTACGCATTGCGTTGATCTTACTGAGAGCACTATTCAGGCAAATAGCCGCTTGTTTGACCGCATGGAGGACGTTCCTCGACAGGCATATACCATGGGAGTACAGACCATTATGTCTGCTCGTAGCATTTTGGTTGTTGCAAATGGTGATGATAAGGCTCAGGCCGTCTATGACATGTGTTACGGCTCTATCACACCTCAGTGTCCTGCATCCATCTTGCAGCTTCATACCAACTGTACTGTTATTGCTGACGAGGCAGCGCTTTCACTCTGTTCTGCTGAGTAGGCGTGCTTTTCTAAAAGGAAATCGCGAATATAGTTTTGTGGCGAGAAACCCACGGTAATGGTAACATGCCCGTGTTCTTCTCGTGTCATTTTTCGTACAGCTTGAGATTTTGTTCGCTAGCACGTATAGTGGAAACTTGGCTATTGTGACTATTGTTTGTTGATTGGGACAAAATTCTCCTATAAGGCTTTCCGTGTGTTGAGTCCAGGAAGTTCCAATTGACTTGGAGGATAGATGGAAAACGAGATTCCGCCAGTTAATCGTGTTGATGAGATTCATCAGAAGCTTCTTGAGCTTCAGGGTCAAAAAATTAAGGTTAAAGCTAATATGGGACGTTCTCGCATTATTGAACGGACCGGCGTTCTGGTAAATGCTCATCCATCTTTATTTATTGTAGAAGTTGGCGAGCGTCGCGGTCGTACTGCACGTCAGTCTTATCAGTACGTTGATGTTTTAACCGGTACGGTTGAACTTTTTGACGTTGAAACTGGCGAGCGTCTGTTTGATTTTGAGTTTGAAGAGTAATTAGTAACACTATCTAGTGAATAGTACTCTTATGACTGCTTCTACGTCTCATAGTGGACGTCAATCCGCACAAGTTCCTTGCAAGATTAATCTTCATCTGGGTATTCATACTCAGAAAAATCAGCGAGGCTATCATAAAGTTGATTCACTTATGGTTCCCGTGGCCATTTACGACACCGTTACAGTTAACGATGCACCGGAGCTTACGGTAACGCATGATCCTACACTCTGCGTTATACCTGAACGTACAACCACGTGGAAAGCCGCGGTACTTCTATCTCACAAGCTGGGAATTTCTCCTGATGTCTTTATCGACGTGCATGTACATATTCCCGAGAAAGCCGGTTTAGGTGGATCATCTGCCGATGCAGCTGCAACGCTGCGCTTACTTGCTGAGCGTTGGGGAGTTGACCCGTTAGATCAGCTGGTAGTTGATGTGGCAAAGTCTGTTGGAGCCGATGTACCATTTTTCTTGGATCCGCGCCCTTCTCTTATGCTTGGTGCTGGCGATACGCTGGAAGAGGCTTATACACCTACATGTGACGCACCACTTGTCATTGTATTACCTGCAGAAAAGGGTATTTTGACACAGGCTGCCTATGATCAGTTTGATGTTGCTCCAGAACCACCAGCATCATATGAAAAACTCGCTTCATTGTTTACTTCTGGCGAGAAAACCGTCCAGCAGGTAGCTGATTTACTGTTTAATAATCTGGCGCCAGCAGCAAAAGTACTTGAGCCGCACGTTGCTGAGGTTGAAGCTTGGATTAAGCAGCAGTCAGGTGTTCTTGGGGCTCAAGTCTCGGGTTCCGGCAGTAGTTCGTTTGCACTTTGCGAGTCTCAGGATGCAGCGAACGCTATTGCTGACGCCGCTAAAGCAATGGGATGGCGTGGTTATTCCACTCAGTGTCAGTTGTAGTTGCATAGTATTCACGCAACACATTGACTACCTATTTCTCGCATTGTCGTGCGATTTCTGCTAAAGTGACGTTTGCGTTATCGTGTGGCAAGTATGTTTGAAGCGCATACTTTGCGTGCATCGTAGCGTGTATATTGCTGTTGTTTTAAGTGCAACAGGTAAACGATTCGGGTTGTGGCTCAGCTTGGTAGAGCGCTCGGTTCGGGACCGAGAGGTCGCTGGTTCAAATCCAGTCAACCCGACCATTTTTCTTTCTTTATCAAACTTTATAGCTTTTAATATTTGATGTTCTTCAAAAAATACAGATTTTTGAAGAAATCAGTTGCGATGGCTTATCTCGTATAGGAGCTTTATCGTTTTGAACTTCACTTTGGTATCATATGAACAAAATGAATGTTATGAACGGTTATCCTCAACGAAGCATAAATAACTTTGCACAAAATAAACACAAATAGACTACAATCAATTATTGGTATTGGTCACATGAAAGGACAAGTACTTGCAGTGTAACTGCAGCGCAATCGTGATGAGTACCAGCGGCGTATGCTTGTTCGTTCAGAATGCAGTTCTTTTAAGATGCAGCGTGCGTTTTGTTGAAAGGGGTTTGTATGCCTGTTGTTGAGTTTTTTGTAAACGTGTTATCAACACCAGCCATCCTAGTTGGCCTAGTTGCCCTGTTGGGTTTGGCACTCCAGAAGAAGCCTGTTGAGGACCTTATTAAAGGCACCCTCAAAACCATCGTTGGCTTCCTTGTTCTTTCTGCAGGTGCAAGTTTCTTGCAGACCGGCTCTCTCCTTGCTTTTGGCGAAATCTTCAACTTCGCTTTTGACATGCAGGGCGTTGTTCCAAACAACGAGGCCGTTGTTTCCCTGGCACTTGGCGAGTTTGGTCAGGCAACTGCAATCATCATGTGTATTGGTATGGTCCTGAATATTGTCCTTGCACGTTTTTCTCGCTTTAATTACATCTTCCTCACTGGTCATCACACCCTCTACATGGCAGCTATGCTTGCTATCATCCTGCATGTCGGCGGCCTTTCTGGCTGGATGCTTTACATTTCCGGCGCATGCCTGCTCGCTTTGATCATGGTTCTGTCTCCTGCTTACTGTCAGCCAACTATGTGCAAGGTTACCGGCAGTGATTCAGTTGCTCTTGGTCACTTTGGTGGCGTTGGCTACTGGCTCGCTGGTATGGTGGGTAAGCTCTTTGCTTCCGATCGCGAGAATAGCACCGAGAACATCAAGTTCTCCAAGCGTCTTATCTTCCTGCGCGACAATACTGTTTCTATTGGTCTGACCATGATTATTATGTTTATGGTTATTACTGGTGTTGCTGTTAGCCGTGGTCTTCTAACCTTGGTACCTGCAGGAACTACTGCTGCAGAGTTTGCTTCTAATCCACAGTATGCTGGTTTCCAGCACCTTGCCGACCTGTTGAACATTGGTACTGAGACCACTACAAATTGGATTGTTTGGGCATTCACCCGTGGTCTCTCCTTTGCTGGTGGCGTTTACATCATTTTGTCTGGTGTCCGTCTGATTATTGGCGAGATTGTTCCTGCATTTAAGGGTATTGCTCAGAAGCTTGTCCCTGGTGCAAAGCCTGCAATTGACTGCCCAATCGCATTTACCTATGCTCCAAACGCCGTTATTATCGGCTTTTTGAGTTCGTTTGTTGGCGGCATTCTTGGCCTGCTTATCCTTGGCGTTATTAACGCACAGATTGCTGCCGTTGCCCTGATTCTCCCAGGCGTTGTTCCTCACTTCTTCTGTGGCGCAACTGCAGGCGTTTTTGGTAACGCAGAGGGCGGCATTAAGGGCTGCATCGCTGGCGCATTTGTTCATGGTCTGCTTATTACCTTCCTGCCTGCACTGTGCATGCCAGTTTTCACCCTCATGGGCTTCACTTCCGCTACCTTCTCTGACGCTGACTTCTCCGTCATGGCTCTGATTTTTGGTAACGTTGCTTTGAACGTTCAGGGCGCAATCCTTACTGGCATTTGCGTTCTCTGCTTCTGTCTTCCAATTATTTTCAACTTTGTTGCTCCTAGGAAGGCAGTAGAGCAGAAGACCGAGTAGTAGCCGCTCACAGAATTGCAGTTATACATCGAGGCAACTGCAATGAATGAGGGTAATATTTAGGTATCTAGGTCGGGCCTCGTCCTTGGATGGGGCTCGACTTTTTAATTCATGTAAATCCGCGCATTACGCGTGGTGAATTGAAAGGGACTCTTATGGCTATTCAGAAAATTCTTTGTTGTTGCGGAAGTGGACTTGGTTCCAGCTTGATGGTTGAGATGCAGATTCAGGACGTTTTGAACGAGCTAGGCGTAAGTGGCGTTGAGGTTGAGCACTCAACCGTTTCTGACGTTACTCCTGGTGCAGCCGACCTTTTCATTGTTGCTCGCGACCTCGAGGATTTTATCGCCGATATTCCAGATAGCGAGAAAATCATCCTCTCCAACATTCTTGATAAAGATGAAATGAAGGAAAAGCTTACCGAGAAGTTCGGTCTGTAAGTGCTATTCTCGCACGTAGTACGTGAAAGGAAAATACATGGACGTCGACCTTAAACAGGTTGCTCGTGAGGTGCGCAAAAGCATCCTCACGCAGGTCTTTACGGCCAAATCCGGACATCCCGGTGGCTCGCTCTCTGCAACAGAAATTCTGACGTATCTTTATTTCAAAGAGATGCACATAGACCCTACCAAGCCAAATTGCTGCTGCAGGGACCGCTTTGTGCTCTCAAAGGGTCACGTTACCCCTGCGCTTTACGGCGTTCTGGCCGAGCGCGGCTTCTTTCCCAAGGAGGAGCTCAAGACCTTCCGCGCACTTAACTCGCGCCTTCAGGGTCATCCCAACATGAACGATACTCCTGGCGTTGATATGAGCACCGGCTCCCTTGGCCAGGGCGTTTCTACCGCTGTTGGCATGGCGCTGGCGGGCAAGAAGTTCAATAAGGACTATCGCGTTTACGCACTTCTGGGCGACGGCGAGATTGAGGAGGGTCAGGTTTGGGAGGCTGCCATGTTTGCAGGCAACCACCAGCTTGATAACCTCACGCTTATTGTTGATAACAACAATCTGCAGCTTGACGGCACACTTGAGCAAATCAATACTCCACAGCCAATTGGCGAGAAGTTCAAGGCGTTCAAATTCCACGTCATCGAAGCGGCGGATGGACATGACTTTGATCAGCTTGCAGCTGCATTTGCTGAGGCTCGCAGCGTTAAGGGTCAGCCGACCGTTATTATCGCTCACACCGTAAAGGGTAAGGGCGTCTCCTTTATGGAGAATCAAGTAGGCTGGCACGGTAAGGCTCCTAACCAGGAGCAATACGAGCAGGCTATGAAAGAGCTTGAGGGAGAGGTGGCATAACATGACAGACGTACAGAAGATTGCCACCAGAGAGGCATACGGAAAAGCTCTGGTAGAACTTGGTAAAGAGCACGATGACCTTCTAGTCTTTGATGCTGATTTGGCAGAAGCTACTCGCTCTGGCAAGTATGGCGAGGAGTATCCTGATCGTTTTGTGGACTGCGGCATTGCTGAGGCCAACATGATTGGCATGGCGGCCGGCGTTGCAGCTACTGGACACAAGGTCTTTGCAACTTCGTTTGCAATGTTTACGTCCGGTCGCGCGTTTGAGCAAATCAGAAACTCGGTGGGTTATCCTCACCTAAACGTCAAGATTGGTGCAACTCACGGAGGTCTCTCGGTAGGAGAGGACGGCGCTACTCACCAGTGCAACGAGGATATTGCTGTTATGCGCACCATTCCTGGCATGACGGTTATCATCCCATCTGACGCTGTTGAGGCCGAGGCTGCTGTCAAGGCTGCTTACGACCATGATGGTCCTGTCTACATGCGTTTTGGTCGCCTTCCTGTTCCAGTGTTCAATACCAACCCTGATTATCACTTTGAGTTGGGTAAGGGCATTGTCCTCAAGGAGGGTACCGATGTTACGCTGGTAGCCTGTGGCCTTATGGTTCCTGTAGCTCTTGAGGTTGCTGAGAAGCTGGCAGCAGAGGGTGTCAACGCTGAGGTCATCAACATCCACACCATCAAGCCCCTGGACACCGAGCTGATTATTGCTTCTGCAGCAAAGACTGGCAAGGTTGTGACTATTGAAGAGCACTCCGTCATAGGCGGTTTAGGCAGTGCCGTTTGTCAGGCTCTTGCCGAGAACACTCCTGTTCCTGTCAAGGTCATCGGCGTCCAGGACACCTATGGCGAGTCAGGACCAGCTCTTCAGGTTCTTGCCAAGTACGGCCTGGATACTCCAAGCGTTCTCGCATCCGTTCAGGATTTCTTGAAGTAAGCGCTTCGAGCTTCGGCGCACCGTTGCGTTTCGACGCAACCCATTGCGCGCAGCACGAACATAGCCCTTCTCGTCATCTGGCGAGAAGGGCTTTTTATGTAGACCTTCTTTTTTAAGAGAGTTATAGATAGGTTTTGTATTAATGAAATGAAATTCATATGTAAAATATGAAGAATCTTAAGTAAGTGATATTCTTGGACAAAATTATAAATCAATAGATGAAAGTTAGTGTTTAAGTATTTTACGAATAACTTTATTAATTAGAAAAATAATGTGGATAGGAAGCTGACTATCCTTAAAGGAGTAAGACAGATTGGAGCAAAGTATGATGGGGGAATTAGCCGAATGGTTGGCGGCTTTTGTAGCAATAGCAGCTTTATTTATAAATGTATATCAATTTAAAAAAGCAAGAGAAGTTGACAGAAATGAAATTCAGAAGAATGCGGCTTATTGTGTAAATGCATGGATCGAAGTAAAAAAAGAAGGAAAAATTGATTTTTACAATTTATATATTTGTAATAATTCTTCAGGTCCAATAAGAAATGTAAAGATTGATTTAATTTGGAATGGCAAAGAATTATCTGCGCCTACAATAAATACGTATCCAATAATTCCTACAGGAAATTTTGTCACGACTTACTCAGAAAAAGAGGATTGGTTTACCTATTTAGAGCGCGTAGAGACAGTGCAAAAATATAGTCCCATATGCATTGAAACCCAAACTGATAAATATAAAGTTTTAAAACTTGAGTTTATTGATACATTCTCAATAAAGTGGACAAGAAATTATGATTTAAATCAGAGTGGCGAAGAAGATTTAATTCGTAATAACAACTAAGGAAGAGCACCGCCTAAATTAATATTTAGACGGTGCTCTGATTTTGATTATAAAAAAGTACCTTACTTGTACTCGTAGAAGCCTTTACCAGCAGCAACGCCGGTCTCGCCCTTGTCGATCTTCTCCTTGAGAAGCGCAACAATACGACCCTGTACGGACTCGGGGTCCTTTGCTGCGGGGTTCATCAGAGCAACATTGTATGCGGTGACCAGGCCAATGATGTCCAGAATCTGGAATGGACCCTTTGGAGAGCCGGTGCCAATGCGCCAAGCCCTATCGACGTCCTCGACGTCACCGACGCCGTTAGCCCAGAGCTGCTCAGCGGAGACCAGAAGAGGTACTAGCATAGAGTTCAGTAGATAGCCAGGCTGCTCCTTCAGGACCTTGACTGGAATCATACGAATGCTTGCCGCAAATTTGACGACCATGTCAAAGTTCTCTTGAGCGGTGCCTGCGTGACCCATTACCTCACCGATTGGGTTGCGCCAGATCTCGTTAGCAAAGTGGAGAGCCAGGTACTTCTCGGGACGACCAGTAGCTGCGGCAAACATGCTTGGAATCATGGTTGAACTGTTAGTTGCAACAATAGTCTTCTCTGGCAGATGCTTGGCCAGCTCGGTGTAGAACTCAATCTTCTGCTCTGGATTCTCTGCGACAGACTCGATGACAAAGTCTGCATCACCAAAAGCCTCATCCCAATTGGAGGTGAGCTTGAGGTTGCTGTATGCGCGCTCTACCTGCTCTTTAAGCTGATCGAGCTTCTCTGGAGTAATCTCGTCTTGTGCAATAAGGCCGTAAGCGTAAGCCTTAGGATTGGTCTTCATAGCCTCAAGGGTGTTCAGATATACCTCTCTGAGGTGCTCAATCTTTGGACGAGCGCGCTCAATTGAAGCCTCGGACCTCAGCCAAATGGTGGTCTCGTAACCGCGATAAGCGGTCTGGAATGCAATCTGGCTGCCCAGCACGCCGCCACCGGCAACAACAACGTTCTTTACCTGCGAAATGTCCATTGGACTATCCTTTCTACAAGCGTGGCGAGAAATGCCACGCGAACTGTCTACCATCCCTATACCCTAGAAAGTTTCCGTCAGACATTCGTTCGAAAAGTTTCCGACTTTCATTCAAAACCTACAAATAACCCCTTGGCGAGAAACCCCATTTATCGTTTGCAGTTCTTAGGTAGAATAGAGGCGTGCAACCAGTGATTGGTTTCAATGTAGCTCATCGTCCGGTTTCGACACGGTCACCCGCTTGGCTTCAACGCAGCCGTTCGACTGAGCTCCTGTAAAACCATTGGCTGTAATTCAATAAAACGCCAGGCATAACGCCTGGGAAGAATAGAGGCATCATGATCGACGGAACATATAAGATTCAAATGGATTCTCCTGTTGGAGTCAAAGAGGGCACCGCTGTCCTTATCACTTCTGGCGAGAAACTCACCGGTTCTCTGACTGCTATGGGCATCCAGATTGATATTGAGAACGGCAAGGTTACCGACAACTCGTTTACCTTTGGCGGCAAGCTTGAGTCTTTTGTAGGTCCTGTTATCTTTGCCGTTGGTGGCTTTGTTGAAGGCAACACCATTCAAGGCATCGCCCACATTGCTAACCGAGACTTTGTGTTTACAGGCACGAGGGAGTAGTTAAGGTAGTTGCGTCATCCTCGTTAGCAGTACAATCAATTTATTAACTTCTAGGTGGGGATGGAGTATGAAAGTAATCGATACAAAGTCAGATGCAGAGTCTCCTCAAGGAGCTCCGTTTTTTGTTGACCAGTGTCGATTTACTCCGACTCAAGGAATTGAAATTTCATCTCTTCAACTGGAGGATGACAAAGTTCAAAATTGGCCAATGGTTTATATTTTGGCCAACGATAATCCTCGTCAAAAAAGTGCTTATGTAGGTGAAACTACAAGTGTTAGTGAGCGCATGTCTCAGCACAGTAAAAACTCCGAAAAAGATTTATTTACCAGCGTAAATATCATCTTTAATCAGGAGTTTAACCAGTCAGTTATTAAGGATTATGAAAACCGCCTGATTGGTCTTATGGCTGCTGATGGAGTCTACAAGCTCACTAATAAAAACGAAGGTCATAGCAATTTAAATTACTTTTCTAAAGAAAAGTATGAATCAATGTTTGATGACCTTTGGGAAGAGCTTCGTAGGATGGAGCTCGCAGATAAGACAATCAGCGAAATTGAAGAATCGGAAGTATTTAAATACTCACCCTACAAAAGTTTGTCAGTAGATCAGCGAGTTGCTCTTAACAAGATTTATTCTGCAATTGAGTCTGACTTATCAAAAGCTAAACCTATCGTCGTTCAAGGGATGCCTGGTACAGGTAAGACAATTCTTGCAATCTATCTTTTAAAGGCTCTTCGTGATGACGAGAAGTTCAAAGACTTGAATATCAAAATCGTTGAGCCTATGACCTCCTTAAGAGCAACTTTAAAGAAGTCGCTAAAGGGCGTTGGCGGACTCAATGCAAGGGATGTTATTGGACCCAATGACTTGGCAAATCCCAAATTTGGCTATAACCCCGAAGTAGAGAAACCATTTGATATTCTGCTCATTGATGAGTCACATCGTTTAACGGCACGTCGGGGAATTACTGCTTTTGGCAGCTATGATGAAGTAAATAAAAAGCTTGGTTTGCCAAAAGAATCTACGCAGTTGGATTGGGCATTAAAACTCACTAAGCTTCCAATCTTCTTTTACGACGCATCACAGTCAATTAAACCTGCGGATATCGACCCAAACTCTTTTGAAGAAAAATTAGGAGATGCTCTTAAGCATCCCATTAGGCTAGAAAATCAGATGAGAGTTCAAGGTGGAGCGGGATACCTGAATTACATCTCAGACATTCTTAATGATAAACATCCTGCAAGAAGAACATTTGATAACTATGAGTTTGTTTTGCATGATTCAATAGATGATTTTACAGATAGTTTTGAACAGAAATTGTCAAAACACAACCTGACAAGGATGCTTGCTGGATACGCATGGGATTGGAAAACAAAAGGAAAACCAGTTGATTCTCCTTTGAAAGATATTGTCATAGGAAATAAGTCATTTAGATGGAATTCTATGCTGGCTAACTGGGTTGGCAATGGAGTAGCTGATCCAATATATGCTCAGGAAGTTGGATGTGTTCACACCGCCCAGGGATACGATTTAAGTTACGCATACGTAATTATTGGTCCAGATCTAAGGCTGGATTCACTGACTGGAAAACTTGTCGGCGATAAAGACCACTACTTTGATAAAAAGGGTAAAGCCGGTGCAACTGCCGAGCAGCTTACTCAATATATTAAGAATATCTACTACGTTCTTCTTACTCGAGGTATTTATGGAACACATGTGTACGTAGTGGATGATGTGCTAAGAAAAAAATGGAATGATTGGCTAAATTCATTTTATGTTGGAAATATTAAATCCTAATAGATGATAGGAAGCTTAATTTCAAAGTATAACGACTGTAAATAATAATGTTGATATTTTATTTAGTTCAATTAATTGGAGCTGATATATATGAGTAACGTACAAGAAATACATGACAAATTGGTTGATATTCTTAATCATTTAGATTTATATAATGAAAATAGTACACTTGAATTTAAAGTTGAACCTCATAATAAAATGAATTGGTGTGAATTTTTAAAAGATATTCTTGGTTTACTAAATGCTACTGAACGCACAGAAAACGACTCTTTCATGATATACGGTATTTCTAATGATAAATATATGAAAGGAATAAATAAAGAATTATTATATGACGAAGCAAAGTATCAGCAAATTTTTGAAAAAATTACACCCACTCCTCAAATAGAATTATTAATAGTTGAAGGTAAAGAACTAAATAGCACTGTCGATGATAATTTGACGTTTGCGTCATTTTATATTCCTGTCCGCCGTGATAATACAGTCTATGAAATTGGCAAAGAGTGCTCTAATTGTTCTAATGAAAATAGACAGAAGTCAATAAGAGTTCTTCACAAGGGTTGTTCGTTTATTCGACAAGGTAGTAGTACTAGAGAGTTGCTTGAGAGCGACCGTCAAAAAATCAGATCGTTAAATACTCTTTCATCTTATCTTGAAGGGGCATTAAGTGACGTTAGAACTGCATATGACAATGAGGGACTTTCCATAGTTGCTCTTGCATTATTTTTAGGAGGATGGGATGAATCATGTAAATTTGATCTTGAATTAATTGAAAATTTGTCAGGGCTTTCTTATGAGAAATGGATTTCAACGTTAAGGATATTAAGGTCAAGAACGCAAAATTCAGTTTTCAAAAATACAGGTTCTACATGGGCGGTTAATGATTATGATTTGTTACTTAATTGTACAAATGGTGAATTTAGTTTAACTGTTATGAGTAGACTTTTAAAAATAGTAAAAGAAAAACTGACATGGTATAGTTCGATGACTAAAAGTGAATCTACATTTGAAAATATGGATTTGAATATTAGTCTAGGAAAACTATATTCTAATATGATTATTAGTGGTCTTATGAGGTTTTTAGCTTTATATGGTATAAGAAAAGATTTATTTAAAGATTGCCCTGTATATAAGAGAACAACTCAAATCAATGAGTTTATATCGATAATTTTTGATAGAGATAATTATAGAGTTTATACTATCTTTTCAGATGGACTACCATTTTTAGCACAAGCGAGCTCTAATATGTACTTGCAATGTGTTCGCAATATTTTTGAGCTTAATGATAATTTTAAAAACATTCTGATAGATGGACAAAAATCATATTTTTTGTATGATCCAATTCGAGATATAGTTAATGGCATTAGAATTGCCGCAGTAAAGGAAGAATGTTTTTCAGAAGCGATGAAATTGCTTATCGATTTAAGTGCGTATTGTGAATATGCATTTAAATCTGCTGTTAGTGTACTTTTACCTTGGTATCCACAAACTTTAGCATCTGTTGGTTCAAGAAAAGGCATAGCGGAGTATTTACTTAAAATAGACTCTACAACTTCGTGGAAAATTCTTGTTCAATTATTACCTTTTGTACAGTCAGACACCTTGCCTGTTTGCTCACTAGATGGACTTGAAGGTGAATATTCGTTTTCTCGAATAAATACAAATGAATATAAAGAAATTTCAACCTCTTATTGCATTAATGCAATAAGAGGAACTAATTGTCATCCTGAAAGATTCATTAATTTGTTAGAAAATATTGATGCTTTTGCTTATGTTGATAAAGTCAAAGAACTAGTAGAAACTATAGATAATAAAATAGATGATTTGTCTGAAGCAACTTATCTACAGATATGGAATGAAGTAGAAAAAATAACCAAAAGGATAGAGAAAAGTAAGTATATAGCAGTACAATTTGAAAAGCATCAAATAAATTACATTTCTAATTTGCTTAAAAAGTTGGAATCAGAAGATCAAGTTTTATTAGCAAAGAAAAATTTCATGATGTCAGAATTTGAATTTGATATTGATGTCGATTATAAGAAAAAGCATGCTGAGATTCTAAAGAAAAGAATTGATTTAATTGATAAAGTTTTTGAGCAAAAAGGTTTTTCAATAATAGAAGAGATTTTGACGATCGCAAAAAGTCCGAGAGAATTTGCAGAGGCATGCGCTGAAGCAAAATGCGCTGAAAAAATTTTGATAAATATTACTAGAAGGATAAATAAAGATAATAAGTTTTTTGAATTTTATAGGAGCTTTCTTTTTAATTATTTTTATATCAAAGAAGATAGACAAGAAGATTGTTGGATTTGTCAATTTCCTTTAGATGAATGGAATAATGATCAAACGATAGAATTTTTTTCAGCATTGCCTTGTGTTCCTAAAGTTTGGAAAAGAATTGAGAGAATGAATCAAAATATACAACGCTTATATTGGGAAAAGACTCAAGTTTTATATAGGGAACTAGAGAAAAAAGATATAGATACTATCTTGGTAAAAAAAATTAATACAGGCTGTTTTGATTGTGCAATCCGAGTTGCAGGCGGTGCGATAGAAGACGATATTAAATTAGATACTGAAAACTTATTCATTTTACTTGAAACATATCCTGATAATTCAGAGAAAAATAGCTTCAATGATTATTTTATCAAAGTTATTTTAAATTATCTTGAAAGTCAGATTCCTTGTGATCGTTTATATGAGGTTGAGATTAAATATATTAATCATATAGATTATGACGAAATTTCAGATTTATATATAAATCAGCATCTACTAGATCATCCAAAAAAATATGTCGAATTACTTATAAGCGCATATCGCTTAAATAATTATAAGAAAAATGACAATGAACAAAATAAGTCATCAGAGCGTTCATTGAGAATACTGCAAAATTGTAAAGTTATCCCAGGTTTAAAAAATGATAATTTATTTGTTTATTCAGATTTTGAAATTTGGATAAATGATGCTTTATCAGAAGTAAAAGATGAAAATACTATTAATATTCTAGAAGAAGAAATTGGTAAAGGTTTATTTCATGTTCCTCAAGATGTTGATGGATTTTTTATTTATAGGAGTGTTGCAGAGTATTTAGATAATCATCAACGAGCATGTATAGGATATTTTATGGAATCAATAAATTCTAGAGGAATGCATTTCACTGATTTAACAGGCGAGGATGAGTTTAAACTTTCGTCAGAGTATTCAGAAAAAGCTCAAAATGCAGAAGAGGCGGGATTTTTAAATTTTGCAGTAACGTTGCGTAATATTTCGAATGATTTTAAAAATGAAGGATATCGAAGTCAAAGTCTTTTTAATGAAATACAAAATTGATATGACATTTTGAAATTATAAGTAATGTTACTAGTCTCCACCCACCGATAAAACTTAACCGTTCATGTAAACCCTACCCGTTTTAACAGGTGGGGTTTCTCGTCAGACATATAGTTAAAGTACTGTGCTTTTGACATGCAGAAACAAGAGAAAAGAGGCGAGAAATGCAAAAGTTACAGAAGCGGTTTACTGCGGTTTTGAGCATGTTCATGGCTCTGGTGCTCTCGTTTATGTTGGTAGGGTGCAACGTTGCACCTTCTCAGCAAGAGAACAAGCCTGCGGAACAAACGCAGCAGAAAGAACTTACAACAGGGGCGCTTGCTGCTACGCATGAGACTAAGTTTGGCGGTGTCTACCTGGATATTACCATCGAGGATTTTAATAAGATGGGCTTTGAGTTTGGCGATAGCGTAGACGTTACGTTTAGCAACGGCTACAAGCTCACTGATATTCCGTACTATAACGGCTACTATACTAAGACTGGTGAGGCTTTGATTAGCGGTTATCCAGGGTATCCCCATATTGACGTATGTGTGAACAACGGAGATCCTCTGTGGGAAACCGCCGGTCTTAAAGAGGGCGATACCGGCACCGTAACTCTGCACGAGAAGCAGAAATACGCAACTGTTCAGAAGGCTCTTGGCGCAACATACACCAATAATCGTTCAGACTATGCAAGTGACGAGGTCTTTGCCAACTTCCGTGCTATGAGGGGCGGAAATATGGTAGAGAACGTGATGTATCGTTCGGCTTCACCTATTGATAACCAGAACAATCGTGCTCCTTATGCTGCTGAGCTTGCTCAAAAATGTGGCGTTCAATACATTTTGGATCTTGCTGATAGCAATGAAGAGATTGAGGGCTATTACCAGAAAGCCGATTACGATGTTTCTTGGCATAAGAAACTATATGAGGCCGGAAACGTTACTGCTTTAGACTTGAATGCAAATTATCGTAGTAAAAAGTATGCTGAGCGTCTGGTTGCAGGCTTGCGCGAGATGATCAAGCATGAGGGACCGTATCTTACTCACTGCACCGAAGGTAAGGATCGTACAGGTTTTACCTGTGCTTTGCTTGAAGGCCTTTGCGGTGCATCCTATGAGGAAATGCGCGACGATTACATGGCTACCTATGACAACTATTACGGCATTAGCGAGAAGAACGACAAAGCTCGCTACGATGCTGTTGTGGACGTCAAATTCAATGACATTGCCCTTTGTGTTGGTGGACAGCCTCTGGGTGGCTCTCTTGACGGTTTAGATTATGCGGCTGGTGCCCGTAAGTATCTGACCGACGCTGGAATGACTGATGCTGAGGTTGATCAGCTCATTGCTAGATTGACAAAGAAGTAGCGGTTGTGGCTGTAACTGCAAAGAACTGACGGGTAAAAGTCCTGGCGAGAGAAGCGATTTTCTCGCCAGGTTTTTAATATACATTTAAGTAATATTTTCATTATTCTTTAGTTTGGCGTTTCTAATCAGTAAATGAATGGATACATATGGAGCTTACGATTAAAGAAATTGTTGATAAAAAAGAAAAAGCAACAATAGCTCAGGATATTCTGAATGATTTACCAGAATGGTTTGGGATGCCAGAGAGTACTAAGGAATATGTGGAAGACTCACAAGATAAACCGTTTTTAGCATGTTTTATTCATGATGAGGCAGTTGGTTTTATTGTTTTGAATGCTACAAGTAAAGACTGTGCGGATATTTTTGTAATGGGAATTAAGAAAAAATATCATCACATGGGTATTGGAGCAAAGTTAAATGCTGCTTATGAGGCCTTGGCAAAACGACTGGGATATACATTTTCTCAGGTAAAAACAGTCGCGATGGGGCATTATAAGGAATACGACGTAACTAATCAGTTTTATATTTCTATGGGATATAAAGAGTTAGAGTGCTTTCCAACTTTATGGGATGAATGGAATCCTTGTCAGATTTATATAAAGTACCTTGGGGATTAATGAGTTTTTCAAAGGCTGGTAGTAAGGGTGTCGCTTATGAGAATATATTATGAGCATGGAAAACTTAAGATAAGGAGCATGCTGGAAGGCGATGCTCAGGCGATCATTGAAGTATTTCAATCGTATGGTTGGAATAACAAAATAGAGACTTATCTTGGATATTTCAAAGATCAAGAGACGGGTATTCGTAATGTATATATAGCTGAATATGACGATAAAATCGCTGGCTATTGTACCTTGCTGTTTGACGCTCAGAGTGGACCTTGGAAGAAGGAAGGCAAGCCAGAAATATCAGATTTAAGGGTGTTTGATGCATATCAGCAAAGGGGCATCGGTAATATTCTTTTAGACGTTATAGAAAAAGATACCGCAAGATTTTCTGACGAAATAACTCTTGCAGTTGGTCTTCATTACGGTTACGGAAATGCTCAGCGATTGTATGTTAAAAGAGGTTATGTGACTGACGGATCTGGAGTATGGTACAACTCTGAGGTGCTTGAACAGTATGCTGAGTGCTGCAACGACGATTCGCTTGTTCTGTATATGAATAAAAAGCTACGTTAGAAATTTGTTTTGTTAAGATTTATGTTGGATTAGGAACATAGATACTTTGTGCAAATAAGGGATTCTCATTTAGAATTTTAAATGGTTTATCCTAATAAAATGGCCCACCGCATTTCAGGACGCATTGCGTAGCCTTGGGTGGGCGCTAATGTAATAGTTATATTTTAAGTCTTCCACTTGTCTATCGAGAAATAATTAGAAAATCTATACATAATATTTAGTCTTTAAGGCGTTTTTTAGATTTACGCTACAAATGTGGTATCGAATGTTTCGTTGAGCTTTGGTTAGCATCCGGAGACAGTCATCTTTTCTTGGCGTATAGTTATAGAGTTATAAGAAGAAATATTGGCGTGATACAAGGCGTTTTTACGCCGAGAAGAGTGTTTATGCTTGCTATAAAAAATGATACGAGCGTGGTGCTTGCGATTGATACGTCAACGGATATGTTGGCGTGTATGGTCGCGCGTCTGACCAGGCGTGATGTCGGCGCTGCGGGTGCGGATGGCACGACGAACGTTGTGGGCGCTGCGAGTACGGTAGCGATAGACGGCGGGTTCGACGTTGAGGTGCTGGCGTCAACGGATCATCTGTGCCGTCGCCAGGCAAACGTGGAGCTTGTGGGTTCGGTTCAAGAAGCGCTTGATGCTGCTGGGCTGACCATGGCTGATGTTGATGCTGTTATCGCAGGTAGAGGTCCTGGTTCATTTACAGGTGTTCGCATTGGCGTGGCAACTGCAAAGGGTATCGCATGTGGCTCTGGTCTGCCACTTTATGGAGCAAGCGCACTTGATGCCATGGCATTCAGCGCGTGGAAGGCAGGTGTGCGCGGCACTGTTGGTGTTGTTGCAGACGCTATGCGCGGCGAGGTCTATCCGGGTATTTACCTGCTGGATAGCGCCGGAGCACATAGAACTTTCCCGGTGGAGACCGTCCTCAAGGCAGATGCTTGTGTAGAGGAGTGGTCGAGCAGGACTGATAAGGACCAGCTTACACTTACGGGTAATGGCTTAATGAAGTACCGTGAGCGTTTTGAGCGCGCGGGTTTCTCGACATACACCGATGAAGCAACGTGGTTCCCAACAGGAGAAGGCCTGGTACGCGCGGTGTGTATGCCCGAGTATCAGCAGGCAGGCACGGGTGATCCGGCGCTGGTGCTGCCCATTTATACGCGACTTTCGGATGCGGAGGAGTCGGAGCGCAAGCGTTTGGGCCTGAAGGAGCCGGCAACGGTGACCCTGACCGGCGTTGATGATGCGCTGGCTAATATTCACCTGCAGCTTCGTCCGATGACGGTGAACGATCTGGATCAGGTGGCGGAGCTTGAGGCGGCAACGTATGCTGATACTGCACATTCTGCCTGGTCAAAGCAGATGTTTTATGACGAGCTTTCGGGCGTTGGGCGCAGCTGGTGGCTGGCTCACGACCGTGGAACGGTTATTGGCTTTGCGGGCGGTCGCCTGGCGGGAGCTGAGTTTGAGGTGGAAGAAGTGGTGGTTGCGCCTGAGCGTCGCCGCCAGGGAATTGCATCCAAGCTGGTAGAACGTGTGGCGTACGATGCTCAGATGCTGGGTGCGTCTGCGATTACTCTTGAGGTGGAGGAGAATAACGCTCCAGCTCAGGGCGCATATAGCAAGTTGGGATTTGCCGAGGTTGGCCGTCGTCCGGGGTATTACGGTCCGGATTGTGCAGCGCTATTGATGACGGCGAAGCTACCTTTAGCGGTTAGCGCTGGCTTTGAGGCCAGAAACCCTGAACCTCACGCATCGGTGCGTCCGTGGCCTATTGTTGCAGATGAGCGTTCTGAAGAGACGCTTGCGGCACTGCGTGAGGCAGGGGATTTGATTCTCAGTCTGGAGTCGTCTTGTGATGAGACTGCCATGTGCATCATGGACTCACGCGGCGTGGTTTGCGCAAATGTTGTTGCAACTCAGATTGACTTTCACGCTCGTTTTGGCGGCGTCGTGCCCGAGATTGCTTCTCGCAAGCATACCGAGGCTATTGTGGGTCTCTTCGAGGAGACCATGGCCCGTGCGGGCGCTCACTTTGGATGCGACACGCTAGTGCCGTCTGACCTGGCTGCCGTTGGTGTTACCGCAGGTCCGGGACTTGTTGGCGCGCTCGTTGTAGGCGTGGCATTTGCCAAGGGCTTCTGCGTGGCTACTGACCTGCCGCTTATTCCTGTTCATCACCTGGAAGGTCACCTGCTGGCCAACCTGTTTGAGACACCAGACCTGGAGCCACCGTTTGTGGCAAGTTTGGTCTCGGGCGGCAATACTATGCTGGTATACGTGCGTGCCTGGGGAGATTACGTGGTCCTGGGCTCCACCATCGACGACGCCGTGGGCGAGGCCTTTGACAAGGTTGCTAAGGCGCTGGGGCTGGGCTATCCAGGTGGTCCGGTAATCAGCAAACTTGCAGCTCAGGGCAACCCTAAGGCTATCCACTTCCCGCGCGCAATGATGCACAGCGGCGACTATTCCTTCAGCCTTTCTGGCCTAAAGACCGCTGTTATCACCTACATTGAGGGTGAGAATCGCGCTGGTAGAGCAATTAATTTGCCTGACTTAGCCGCTTCGTTTGAGCAGGCCGTTATTGACGTGCAGGTTGCAAAGGCTAAAACTGCTGTTGAGGAGACAGGCGTCTCCGATTTTTGCGTGGGTGGCGGCGTTGCTGCAAACCCCGCGCTCAGAGCCGCATATAAAGAAACCTTTGGTCGTATGGGCGTTCGAGTGACAGTGCCCCCGATGTCGGTTTGTGGCGACAATGCCGCAATGATTGCTGTGGGCGCGCTTCGTAGTTACCGTACGAAGGGTTTCTCGCCATTGACCTTGGATGCAAACCCCAACGCGCAGCTGGGATCGTGGTCGTCGGATGCGGCGCCCGTTGTCCCAAGCGGCATGTAAGGAGACCATTGTGCAAGACGGATTTATCAAAGTTGCAAGTATTACGCCGCGCGTCCGCGTTGCTGACGTTGCGTTTAACGTGGAGAGCTGCCTGGCCGCTATCGAGGAAGCCGCGGGTAATCGCGGCGCTAAGGTGGTCGTGCTGCCTGAGCTCTGTATTACGGGCTACACCTGCGAGGATCTGTTCTGGCAGGATGCTCTTCTAGACGCTGCCGAGCGCGGACTGGTTTCTATTGCTGCTCGTACGGCCGACGTCGATGCGTTGCTGCTGCTAGGTCTGCCTGTTCGTGTAGCCGGCAAGCTCTACAACTGCGCTGCTGTCCTCTTTAGGGGAGAGCTTTTGGGTCTGGTCCCCAAGCGCTACGTACCCATGTACAACGAGTTTTACGAGGGCCGTCACTTTGTTTCTGGTCCTAAGACCGTTACCAGTGTGGACTTTGGTCTGCTGGGCGAAGTGCCGTTTGGTACCAACCAGTTGTTTGCATGCGACACCATCCCTGAGTTGGTAGTGGGCGCAGAGATCTGCGAGGACCTCTGGGTACCCATGCCACCTTCAAATGCGCATGCCGTTGCCGGCGCTACGCTAATTTGCAACTTGTCTGCGTCGCCCGCGCTGGCTGGTAAGTCTGCGTATCGTCGTCAGCTGGTTGCACAGCAGAGCGCGCGTCTGATTTGCGGTTATGCTTACGCTAGTGCAGGTGAGGGTGAGTCTACGACTGATTTGGTTTTCTCGGGCCATAATCTTGTTGTCGAGAATGGCCGTGTACTCGCCGATTCTGGCGTGTTTGGCGAGGGTATTGCAGTATCTGAGATTGACGTGTTGTCGCTTGCGGCCGATCGCAGACGCACCTCCACATTTGAAGTTGCTCCGTCGCCGGAGGATTATAAGCACCTGACCACGTATTTCTCACTGGAGTTTGACGGCGAGGACGGCGCACATGACGCTGCAGATTGCGGCCACGACGGTGAGGGAAGCGAGATTTCGGTGCGCACACCGCTGACCAGGTACGTTGACCCACATCCGTTTGTGCCCGCAATGGATGACGCGCGTGCAACACGTTGCGAGGAGATCCTGTCAATTCAGGCTCACGGTTTGGCTTCGAGGTTGGCACACACCGGGTCTGACCATGCGGTTATTGGCATTTCGGGCGGACTTGACTCTACGCTGGCTCTTCTCGTTACCGTGCGAGCTTTTGACCAGCTGGGATACGATCGCTCGGGCATTGTAGCTGTGACGATGCCGGGATTTGGCACTACAGACCGCACCTACACTAACGCTATTGAGCTGGTGCAGTCGCTTGGTGCTGACCTGCGTGAGATTTCCATTGTTGATTCCGTGTTGCAGCACTTTGCTGACATTGATCATGACCAGGATGTTCACGATGTTGTGTACGAAAACGCCCAGGCTCGTGAGCGCACGCAGATTCTCATGGACGTTGCCAATCAGGTGGGTGGCATGGTCATTGGTACGGGTGACCTCTCCGAGTTGGCGCTTGGTTGGGCAACGTATAACGGTGATCAGATGTCCATGTACGGCGTAAACGCTTCGGTGCCAAAAACGCTGGTCAGGTACCTTGTTGATTACTGCGCCGACACGTATGAGGAGCAGGGCGAGGATGAAATTGCTCACGTTTTGCGCGACGTTTTGGACACGCCGGTTTCTCCTGAGCTGCTTCCATCTGCGGCGGACGGTTCTATTGAGCAGAAGACGGAGGACCTGGTTGGTCCTTATGAGCTGCATGATTTCTTCTTGTTCCATGTGCTTCGTCACGGTAGCGGTCCACTAAAGGTTTTGCGTCTTGCCGAGTGTGCATTTGGTACAGATACTGACCACGAGGTTTACGACCACGAGACTATCGTGCATTGGCTGAAGGTGTTCTACCGTCGCTTCTTCTCGCAGCAGTTTAAGCGCTCGGCAATGCCCGACGGACCAAAAGTTGGCTCGGTTTCGCTTTCTCCACGTGGTGATTTACGTATGCCGTCCGACGCTTCTAGCTCGCTTTGGCTTTCTGAACTGGAGAGCTTGGATGCGTAAAGTGCTTGGTGCCTAGGTAGTTATCTCTTGTGACTGAGTTCTAGCCGCCTGTTTAATGTGTCATAGTTATAACTTGCTCGTACTCTAGCCGTCAGCGCGTAGCCACTGACGGCTTATACTGCACGCCTGCAGAAAATCTAAGTCGGTTTTGTAAGATTTTCACAATATTTTGTATAAATTGTTTTTCTGTGTGGAATAACTAATAGCGTTGGAAAAGGGCGCTTGACGCCAATATCGGGCTTGGCCCGAAAGGGAGGTTTTCATTATGAATTTGAAGCCACTTGGAGATCGTGTTTTGGTAAAGCCTGCTCCAAAAGAGGAGAAGACGTCCTCTGGTCTCTACATTGCATCTGCAGCTCAGGAGCTCCCTCAGCGCGGTGAGGTTCTTGCAGTTGGAACTGGCAAGCTTGATCAGAATGGCAATCGCATTGCTCTCGATGTCAAAGTTGGTGACCAGGTATTTTATGGCAAGTTCGGCGGTACTGAGGTCAAGGTAGACGGTGAGGAGCTCCTGCTTCTCCGTGCTGATGATATTCTTGCAATCCTTGAGGACTAGTCGCTCGCAGCTTGTTCGCATGTTTTGTTCACGTGTAAATTCAGCTATTTTGGAGGAATACTATGGCTAAAGATATTGATTTTGGCACTGACGCTCGTGCCAAGCTTGCTAAGGGCGTAAATACTCTGGCAGATGCCGTAACCACCACTCTTGGACCTAAGGGTCGCTACGTTGCACTGCAGCGTTCTTATGGTGCACCAACTATTACCAACGACGGCGTCTCCGTTGCTCGTGAGATTGAGCTCAAGGACCCAGTAGAGAACATGGGTGCACAGCTGGTCAAAGAGGTTGCAACTAAGACTAACGACACTGTCGGCGATGGTACCACCACCGCAACCCTGCTTGCACAGGTTATTGTTAACGAGGGTCTCCGTAACGTTGCAGCTGGTGCAAATCCAATTGCAATCCGTCGCGGTATCGACAAGGCTGTTGAGGCTGTTGTTTCCCAGATGAAGGGCATTGCTAAGGAGGTCTCAACCAAGCAGCAGATTGCTTCCGTTGGTACCATTTCTGCAGGTGACCCAGTCATCGGTGGCAAGATTTCTGATGCTATGGACGTTGTCGGCAAGGATGGTGTCATTACCGTTGAGGAGTCTCAGACCTTTGGTATTGACATCGATACCGTTGAGGGTATGCAGTTTGACAAGGGCTATGTTTCCCCTTACTTTGCAACCAATAACGAGACTCTTACCGCTGAGCTGGACAATCCTTACATTCTGATGACCGACAGCAAGATTTCATCCATCCAGGACATCCTGCCTATTCTTGAGGCTGTCCAGAAGCAGGGCGCACCTCTGCTCATTATGGCTGAGGACGTCGACGGCGAGGCTCTGACTACCCTCATCCTCAACAAGCTTCGTGGCGTTTTGAACGTCTGCGCAATTAAGGCTCCTGCATACGGTGACCGTCGTAAGCGTATGCTTGAGGACATTGCTGTTCTCACCGGTGGTCAGGCAGTCATTAAGGAGCTTGGCGTTAACCTCAATGAGATTACCGCTGACATGCTCGGTCGCGCTAAGTCCGTCAAGGTCACCAAGGAGACCACTACTATCGTTGGCGGCGCTGGCTCCAAGGACGCAATCGACGAGCGCATTGCTCAGATTAAGGCTGAGATTGACAACACCACTTCTGATTTTGATCGCGAGAAGCTCCAGGAGCGTCTTGCTAAGCTTGCTGGTGGCGTTGCTGTCATCAAGGTTGGTGCAGCTACTGAGGTTGAGCTCAAGGAGATCAAGCATCGTATCGAGGACGCACTTCAGGCAACTCGCGCAGCTGTCGAGGAGGGTATTGTTGCAGGTGGCGGCGTTTCCTTCCTGGCTGCATCCTCTGTTCTGGACAGCGTTCAGACCTCTGATGCAGATGAGAAGATTGGTGTTGAGATCATCCGCAAGGCACTTGAGGCTCCAGTTCGCACCATCGCTAACAATGCTGGCTTCGAGGGCAGCGTAGTTGTCGAGAAGATCAAGGCACTCCCAGCAGGTCAGGGTCTTGATTCTGCAACAGGTCAGTATGGCGACATGATTGAGATGGGCGTTCTTGACCCAGTTAAGGTCACCCGCACCACACTCCAGAATGCAGCTTCCGTTGCATCCCTCATCCTCATCACTGAGGCAACTGTTTCCGAGATGCCAAAGGACACTACTATCGAGGAGTCCATTTCTCGCGCAGCTGCTCAGGGTGGCCAGGGCGGCATGTACTAATCTGAACCTTCGAGTTATTTCAATCGGGTCCAGCCTTTCGCTGGGCCCGATTTTTTCTATCGCCATTGTTACCTGGCGAGAAGATCGGTTTTGTCGTAGATAAAAAGATTGTCTTTCTGCAAAAATAAAGCTTACCCGCTTAGTACTCATTAATTGAAATCGTATGAATGTGGCGTCATTTGAGCGGAATTATTAGTCGTCACAGGTTAAAATGTTTATTTGCGACTGTAGTCGGTCCACCCGACTAACTCGCATATTTGAACCATCCGCCACGCACCAAAGGAGAGGAGGCACCATGGCTCAGAATCAGAATCATAACGAGGAGCGAGATTTTCTCGACGATCTTATTGATATCCAGGACTCTCTGCGAGTGCTTTCCAATCCGCTTGACGCGCTGATGGGAAGCCTGTCTGTTGATCCAAACACAGACAAGCCGTTTGAGCCGATGGACTACAAAGAAATCCCCTGGTCAAACGCTAACCGTTGCCTGAGATGCGCCTCCGGAAAATCTGAGGCATGCTCTCGCTGTCTTGACGTTTGCCCAGTTAATTGTATTGATATCCATAATCAATCTGTCCGTATTGACGATGAGGCTTGTCTCCAGTGCGGCCTTTGTGTTGCCGCGTGTCCAACCGAGACGTTCAACACGCGTCGTCACACTTCCCGCATGCTGTATGACCAGGTTGCTCGTGCAGCTTCAGCATACGAGCAGTGCTACATTACCTGCACACGTGCGCTGGGGAGAAAACCTGAGGGCAACGAGATTTGTTTGCCCTGCGTGGGTATGCTCTCCGCTGATATCTGGTTCTCGATCCTCACAGACTTTGACAATGTGAGCGTTTACCTGCCGCTAGGCGTTTGTGATCGCTGCCGCACTACTACCGGCGAGGAAGCATATACCAAAGCCATCGCTACTGCTGAGGAGTGGACGGGTGCCACGGTTGGTCTTGAGATCGACGGCAACAACCTCAACCACAATTTCACGCGCGCCTACATTCGCTCGCAGTTTATTTCTAATGCAATGAACGGTGCGGAACGTCTGGTATCTGCATCTACGCCTGTTCTTGCAGGCGCTAAGGCAATCGCTGACCGCATTAACACTCATGCTCGCTCTTTGGATAAACTCCAGACGCAGCTTGATGACGTGATGGGTCTGCGTACTACCGATATGAGGCAGTCTATGCTTACGCAGGATCGCCGTCTGGTTATGGGCGCACTCCAGCACGATCCAGATCTTGCTCCTTACGTAAAGCTCAAGGCTCCTATCTGGGATTCTAGTAAATGCACGGTTTGTGGCGACTGCAAGAATACTTGCACTACCCATGCAATTGATATTGACGAGCGTGGCAAGCTGACTATTAAAATGCCGTTCTGTGTTAACTGCGGTGCCTGTGAAATTGTCTGTCCGGAGCCTGGAGCACTTACGATGGTACCGATGAATACTTCTGAGCTGGTTGTTCGTGACCGCAAGGCCGAGGAAGCCGAGCGCCTTGAGGCTTTGGCTCGTCGTAAAGCTCGCTTTATTTTTGACACTGGCAAGGAACAGCTCAAACATCTGACAGACTCGCTTGCTGAGGACTCAGATGCGGATCACGCTGCAAACTCCAATGCAGATCCTGCAGAGGACCCTGCTAAGAATTTAGGCGACGCCGCACAACAGTTGCCAAAAGAGGATAATAGGGAGTAGTAAGCACACACAGCACAGCGCTTCTAGCTCCACGTTTTTCTCGCGAGAAACGCAAGTAACCGTAACCGTTCACTGACAATAAGAGGACTCACATGTCGCTTTCAATTGGTATCGTTGGCCTGCCAAACGTTGGCAAATCCACGCTGTTCACCGCATTGACCCGCAAGGGAGGTTTGGCTGCAAATTATCCGTTTGCTACCATCGACCCTAATGTGGGAATTGTTGACGTGCCCGATGCAAGGCTCCAGAAGTTGGCCGAGATTGTTAATCCTGGTCGTATCATGCCTGCAACCGTTGAATTTGTGGACATCGCTGGCCTGGTTAAGGGTGCAAACGAGGGCGAGGGTCTGGGTAACCAGTTCTTGGCAAACATTCGCAATACTGATGCTATCTGCGAGGTTGTTCGCTACTTCAAAGATCCCGATGTCATTCATGTTGAGGGCCGCGTCAATCCTGATGAGGATGTTGACATTATTCAGACTGAGCTTATCCTCGCTGATCTAGGAACTATTGAGCGCGCCCTGCCTAAGTTGGAGAAAGAGGCCAAGCGAGACAAGGACCTTCAGCCCAAGCTCAACGTGGCAAAGCGCCTTCAGGAGTGGCTAAATGAGGGTAATCGTGCCGCAGACATGGCGATGACTGACGAGGAGCGCTTGGCTGCTAGGGATTTGTTCTTGCTTACCATGAAGCCAATCCTGTACGTTGCAAATGTTGACGAAGATATGCTCACCGAGCCAGCTCCTGTTATTAATGGCGTCCAGGCTATCCCTGTTTGCGCAGGCGTTGAGGCTGAGCTGGCTGACCTTGATCCAGAGGAGGCTACAGAGTACCTGGAGTCCTTGGGACTTGAACACTCTGGCCTGGAGACGCTTGCTCAGGCAGCATACAAGTTGCTTGGCCTGCAGAGCTACTTCACTGCTGGTCCTATGGAGGTTAGGGCATGGACTGTCCGTATTGGCGCCAAGGCTCCCGAGGCTGCCGGTGTCATTCACTCCGACTTTGAGCGTGGCTTCATTAAGGCTGAGGTTGCCAGCTACAACGATTACGTGGAGCTCGGCGGCGAGGCTGGATGTAAAGCCGCAGGCAAGTTGCGTATCGAGGGTAAGGATTACGTGGTCGTGGATGGCGACGTCATGCACTTTCGCTTTAACGTCTAAGCAACAAAAACGCTAACAGTAAACGTAGAACGGGCGAGAAGATCGGTCTTCTCGCCCGTTTTTGCGTGGAGTGGAGTAGCACTGCTAGGTGTGTGCAGTGCCGCTGCGTGGCGCGTGGCGCTGCTAGGTGTGTGCGGTGGCGCTGCTGTGTGTGCGCCACTGCGGGGTGCGCGATACTGCGAGGCCGTTAACGCTTTGGTGCCTGATCAGTGCCTAGGACCACGGTAATGTCCGTGTCGGTGGGGTAGGTACCGTCGTTTGCCTTGATATTTGCGGTAGGGATGTCCAGCGCTTTTGCAACACCAATAGCTTTTGCCAGGCCTGTACGTGTGCCGTCGTAGACAATAATCGAGTTGCTTGGATGCTCTTGCGAACTGTCGGCGTAGGCAGTGTAACCCTTTGTTTTCAGGATGCCAGCCTTCTGAGCTGCAAGTCCTTGAACATCGGTGCCGTTGAGCACGGCAACTTCTCCGGTGTAGTCCGGCTTAATGTTTTCGGCCGCGGAAGCGTCACCTGCAACGGTACCAGCAATACCTGTGGTTTCATCGGTACTTGCATCCTCCAGAGGAGGCAGCGCCTGGTTCACGCGGTCCATCATAGTCTTCCACGCGTCCTTATCGACAATTTCGTACCAGACGTCGTCGATAAGCTCAGACGTTGTTGGCGTGCGCGCAGAATACATATCCTTGGAGGTATCCATACCTCTTAAAGACATAGCTAGACCTACGATATCAGTAACGTTTAAGTCGGTGGTTACACTTTCAGCCATGGTGGAAACGGCTCCCGACATAGAAACAGGGTCTAGCTTCAGGACCTTCTTGGCAATAGCCGTCAAAATCATGCGTTGGTTAGCTGCACGGTAGAAGTCACCGGCGCCGTAATTGTCGTATGCGTGGCGACTGCGAGAAAGACCAAGTGCTTGCTGGCCGTTGAGCTGCTGCTCTCCCGCAGGCAAGTCGATGCCTGAATATTGCATGTCGGAAACAGCTACGGGCAGGTTAACCGTAATGCCGCCGATGGAGTCCACAATTTTGGTGAAAGACTCAAAATCTACCTCGGCATAATGCGAGATATTAACGTTTGCCAGCTTGGAAACGGCTTCAACCATTCCGGACGCGCCGCCGTAGCTATACGCAGAGTTAATCTTCTGTTTTCCGTGTTCCCCTAGGTCAACCATGGTGTCTCGGGGAATAGAAATTAGCGTAATTTTCTTGTTCTTGGGGTCTACGCGAGCCAGAATGATAGTGTCAGCGCGGAAGTTTGCGTTGGAATCACCCCAGTTCTCTGCGCGCCCCTCGTCCTTATCCACGCCAAGAAGCAGCATATAGAACGGATCAGATGGAGCAACTTGTACCAGTGTAGCCTGCAGGTTTGCGTCCAGACCCTGACGGAGTTTTGAGTTGGTATCCAGCATCCACCAGGCAAACGCTACACCCGCTACCAGCAACAACGTTCCCAGGATGCTTACAAAAATCTTAAGGCCACGACCGCGAGAAGACCCTTGGCGCTTCTTGGAATACGCACCAACGCCTTCAGCACGTGAAGGAGCATGGCTGACGGCGCCAGCACGATGCGATGCATAACGGGCATTTCTTGGCTGCGTAGCAGGGTTATCCTCTGGCCACTCGTCACCCACGTTGGTTTGACCAATCAACGGCTCGCGGGTAAACCTGGATCCGTGAGATTCTGCGTGATTATTGCGAGCAGAGCTAGCACCAGCACTTCGAACACTGCCCAGCGTACGAGGCTGATAGCCACCCTGATCATATGCGTCATAGTCGTCGTGTGCGAAGTCCTCTGTATCGTACTCAGGGGTATCCTCGTATCTATCACGGCTGTTGCGACCGCGATTATAAGATGAATGTGACCTTCTGGCCATTGGGGCTCCTTTGTATTTAATCTGCGATTTGCCCAATGCGTTTTGTCAAACATCTACTATACGCAATTTTGCGTTTTTGTGCTGCATGGAAATAAACCTGCCATAAAAAATCCCCGCCTCAACAAGTGAAGCGGGGACTTATTACGCGAGAAGTTCGTACAGCTTGTACTACTTACGGTGACGATTCTTTAGAGCATAGTCATATCCTTTTTTGTACATATATGAAGACTATTTTGAGCACATGGAGTTTCTCGCCAAGGAAATACGAGTGTCTGCAGTATGCGAACTTTTTGAGAAGACTTTTTAGCGCGTGCAATCTCTTGTGGTTTCATCGGCTGGTTGAAGGTATTATTAATAGCAATAAATTCGTGGTTGAGATACGTGCTTATACGTGCAGTATTGCGTGCTGGCATAGAATCTAAAAGTGACCGGGAAACCGGAGAAGCGGAGTCATGCATGAGCGAGTCCAGGCCCAAGCAGTTTGTAGCAGTTTTAGACTTTGGTGCCCAGTACGGCCAGTTAATTGCACGTCGCGTGCGCGATCTTAACGTCTACTCCGAAATTGTTCCGTGTGATATTTCCGCAGATGAACTCCGTGAGCTTAATCCATCTGCGCTTATTTTGTCTGGCGGCCCTGCTTCCGTTTACGCGGAAGACGCGCCAAAGATTGATCCAGAAATCCTGGAGCTTGGTATTCCTGTTTTTGGTTTCTGCTATGGACAGCAGATCATGGCGGTTACCCTGGGTGGTACCGTTGGACATACTGAGAAGGGCGAGTATGGCCCAGCTCATCTGACTCGCGTAGGGGAGAGTCGCATTTTTGATGGCACCGCTGAGCAGCAGACTGTTTGGATGAGCCACCGCGATGCAGTGTCTGAGGTTCCAGAGGGCTTTACCGTTACCGCTTCTACCGACGTTTGTCCTATCGCAGCTATGGAAAACGCTGCTAAAAACCTGTATTCCACTCAGTTCCACCCAGAGGTTAACCACACCGAGTGCGGTTCCCAGATGCTTTCTAACTTCCTGTTCAATATCTGTGGTTTTGAGAAGACTTGGACCATGGATAACATCATTGAGCAGAAGGTAGAGGAGATTCGCCAGAAGGTTGGTAACGGCCGCGTTATTTTGGCGCTTTCTGGTGGCGTTGACTCTTCTGTTGTCGCAGCCCTTGTTCACCGTGCTATTGGCGATCAGTTAACCTGCGTGTTTGTGAACCATGGCATGCTCCGTAAGGGCGAGCCAGAGATGGTTGAGCAGGTCTTCCGCAAGCAGTTCAACGTGCCTCTGATTCACGTTCATGCAGAGGAGCGCTATGCAGAGCTGCTAGCTGGCGTTACCGAGCCAGAGATGAAGCGTCGCCTGATTGGTACCGAGTTCTGGAAGGTCTTCTTTGACGAGGCCCAGAAGCTGGACGGCGTTCAGTTCCTGGCACAGGGCACCATCTACCCTGACATTATTGAGTCGGGCGCTCGTAAGACCGGCGGCAAAGCTGCAACTATCAAGAGCCACCACAACCTGATTCCATTCCCAGAGGGCGTTCACTTTGACCTGATTGAGCCTCTTGATCACTTCTTCAAGGACGAGGTCCGTGCACTGGGTGTCTCTCTTGGTCTGCCAGAGAACCTTGTCTACAGGCAACCATTCCCAGGTCCTGGCCTTGCTATTCGCATTATTGGCGACGTCACTCCAGAAAAGCTGGAGATTCTCCGCAATGCCGATGCCATTGTTCGAGAAGAGATTGACGCCTACAATGCTCAGCTCTTTGACGAGACAGGCGATCGTAACTCCGAGCACAGCGTGTGGCAGTACTTTGCCGTGCTACCCGACATTAAGTCTGTTGGTGTCATGGGTGATGAGCGTACGTATGCTCGTCCAGTTATCCTACGCGCCGTTGAGTCGAGCGACGCTATGACTGCTGATTGGGCAAAGCTTCCTTACGAGCTGCTAACTCGTATTTCTTCTAGGATTGTCAGCGAGGTTGCTGGCGTTAACCGCGTAGCGTACGACATCACTCCAAAGCCACCTGCGACCATTGAGTGGGAATAAAATTCGCAACAAAGCACTCTTCCACACTCGAATCCAGAAAGCACCAAAACAGCAGTTCAGAAGTGTTGTGTTTGAAAATCTAACATGACACTAAGCAAGAGAAAATAACGCTCCTTTTTGGATGATTCACAAACAGTTCGAGGTGAGCAACTTCGGTGGGAAGTTCTCGGTGGGGGTTCGGGAAGAGAAGAGGGAAAGCTACTCCTGCGATGCAGCATCTTCGTCGCGCGTGAAAAGCATGTCGTCAATAGAAAGCTGCAGGATTTGCAGTTTGCTCTGTTCCTCGACTGGTATCAGCGATGAATCAAGCTTCTCCTTAAGGACTGCGACTATGTACTGGCAGTCAATTGTGTTGGCACGCGCGATTATGTCACGCAACACCTTACCCTCGATGTTTTCGAGAACGTCATGCACGATAAAGCGCGGAGTCTTGATGCTCTTTGATTCTGCAAATTGCTGATACGCCAAATCGAATGCAGCGATGAGCGACTTTCGTGTGCCCGTGCTGGAGCCAGCAATATCTCGTATTGCAACGGGGAACTTATTCGACTCTTCGTAGTAAACGAGTATTGGCGACTCGTTGTTGAACTCCCTAGCCAAGGGAGTGAAGAAAGCGTTAAATGCCATCATCATCGCAGTGAAGTCGTTGGCTTGGGGTTCGTCGCCATCATCAGACGAGCCAAGTAATGCAATCTTCCCTTCGATGCTGGCCTGCTCTGCATCAAAGCTATTGAGCGTATCTATTACTTCGCGGCACTTGCCGATGCTGCTTGAGAGTTCAACTAAGCGTGCCTGCAGCACCTCGTATTCATCGATGAGGTCTTGCTCCACCAACGACATGAACTGACTGTTCTGCGATGACAGCTGATTGATTTCACGTTGCATGGATGCACGATCGGCCTTCAGTTTTTTAGCCGCACTCGCGAAATAGGTAATCTTGTTGTCGCAGAGCTGGTTGTTGAACGCGACCATCTCTTCGAAGGTTGCATTCACCGCCGGAATCATCGAGCAGACCTCTTCGAAAAATCGTCTGCTCAAATCGACGTCAGCTTGCCTGCTACGCTCTTGCTCGGCAGTCTGCAAGGCCTCTTCATTGCGTTGCAGCCTGTAATCTATGTCTGAGAGTCGCAGTGTCAGAGACGCGTACCGTGTTCGCGTTGCTGCGATTTCGTCGCGGTTGGCTCTGTAGACATCAGCGTCGATGATGCTGTTGAGCCTGCGCTGAACTTCTTCATGCTCGGCCTCGAGTCCTGCCAGTATCTGCTGTTGCTCGCTGATCGTATTGACGTTCTGAACCTTCTTATAGCGCTTGATGGACTCTCGCGTCTTATTCAGGTCCTTGTTGAGGTTGTCGCGCTTTTTGTCGAGCGCCGGGTCTGAGATGCCGAATAGAGCGTTGTAGACACTCCTGTAGATGGACGTGCTGCCGCTGGGGACGGTTTTGAGGAAGGAGTTATCATCGCCGCCTACGGATACGCGGACAAATGAATTGATCAATTGGCGGAACGTGGGCACATTCGCTTCGTTCCCGAAAAGCAAGGCATTGAGTCGCTGCTGGTAAGTCTTCTGGCCCACCTTCTCGCCGTCTATGTAGTACCTTCCGTTCGGGAAGAGGTCGATTATGAGAACCACGTCATCGCCATCGGGCAAATCCGATGCCAACGTCATGTCAACGGCGACCTTGTTTGAGACGATGAAATCGCGTAGCTCCTTGGTCACCGTGCCCGTGTCGGCATCGGTGTAAATAAGCTTCCTGTCCTTGGCACCCATTGCGATATCAATGAGCTTGAGGAAGGTTGTTTTCCCGACACGATTGTGCGATTCAGAGTCTTCGGTATCGACGATGAGGTTGGCACCCTTGTGGAATAAGACTTCGCGAACGATTTCATCTGTCGCGGTCTTACGGATTCTAAGCGACTTGATGAACATGGAGTCCTCCCTTCTCGTCTATCGACACACGTCCGAGGAGGAAGAGAAAGTCCAAAGCCATGACAAAGAAGTCGTAGCTCACTTTTTTCTTGACCAGTGTATTCGCCGTCACTTCATAGAGTTGCCCGGCGTCCAAGCCTGGGTTCTGGCCGATGTAGCCATCCAAGGCAGCGGCGATGTAATAGACCGTGCTTGTCGGCTCGTTATTGCGATCAAGCAGTAGCATCATCATCACCTGGGCTCAGGAGGACTCTGCATTTTGCTACAGCAACGGCAATTAACGCAACGCAGAACTGGTTGATGATTTCTTCGGGGACCTCATCAGCCTGAAAGTCCGTGTCGTTCACGATTACGTTATAAATCTCATTTTCGATGAGCTTGAGCTGCGCATCGCCATTGCCTACACACAACGTGCCGTCATCACGAACGTCTGCTACATTGACAAACATCTTGTGCAGCCTTTGGATGATGGCTTCGCTGTCGGAAAATTCTTTGATTACGCTGTCAAGACGAGCGTAGTTCTCGGAATACTCGTTGATGATATTCAGATATCGCGGTGCGTGGTTGTAAATCAGCTTCTTGTCTATAGGGGGCGGAGGTGTGAGAGGAAAGTCTTCGCCTGTTGGCTCAGCAGACGAAATCATGATTTGCAGGAGCTTGTACATGAGTGTCTTTGTGAGCGGCCGGTGTGGGCCAGACGATGTGGCCTGGTAGATGTTTATATCGTGCGAGTCATAGCTGTTGGAGTCGCCGGTGATGTTCGTGGCGACTTTACCAATTGCGCTCTGGCTTGTCTGTGCAGACTTATCGCGAAGCATGGATGTTCGATGAATTGTTGCTACCTATGACGTTTGTGGCAACTTTGCCTGTAGCAGTTTGCGAATTGTCGCTCAGGCTCTTTTTGATCGACCTAAGCTCTTGCTTGTTTTGGAACGAGATGGCGGCGGCGGCGATGGACGCGATAGACGCGATAATGCCAAGAATAAGGTTCACTGTCTCCATCTTGCCTCCTAAATGTTAATTCCAGCATTTTAGACCATTATCGAGCGTTCGTCCACCGTGTTGTCTCTGATTCTTGCTAATGGTCACAAACTGCCGAGTTGGCTGGATGATCTCACTTTGTAACCGGCCTTTAGCCTATTTGCATGGTTAAGGGCCTGCTCGTTTGCGCTGGCCTATGTCAATCGAAAGGTAGGCCGATATGGACGGAGATTCCCATGGCATCGACAACGAGGAAGAGGTTGCAGCGCAGGCGGGCGGCCAAGAGGGGTCGCGCAGGCGGAAGAGCCGCAGGTAGCGGACTCTGAATCTGTCTCACACTGGCATTAGCCACACATCGCAAGGGGCTACGCTGCGGGAAGCGGTCAAGCAGGTAGCAAGGCAATGGGGATCCACCGGTGCCCCCATTGCAGGCGGCCCTGGATTCGGAGCACGAGCTCAGGGCCGCCTTCTCTAATGTACGCATGACAAGGACCCCGAAGGACGCTGAGAGGGTTGCGTCGGCTATTATGTTGTGCCCTGCACCGCAAGAACGACCACTCACCCGAACCGTATACCCTGCAGCCTGATTCGGAGAAAACTGCTCAAATCAAGCCACTCGCAGTCACTCCCGCTGGGAAAACGGGGAATGACTCGCTAGAGCTGGCGACGGCTGACTCGATTTGGCGCTACCTGGAAATCATTCCCCACCCTCTTGAATCGAGGGCTGATTCAGGATTGATTCGGATAAGTCGGCATCATATGGACCAGACAGCACCATATGGAATCAGCTGGAAGCACACAGACAAGATGCGTCACTGAGTGGGAATGAGGATTCCCCGGCCACGCAGTCCACGTAGTAGCACCCGTTAGCACCGAGTAGCATGCATTACGCACCGTGGAGCCCCGACAGTTTAAATAGACTGTCGGGGCTCCTTGTCCTTTCGCTCTGTTAAGAGCTAGTAGTTAAGATTCCTGAAGACTTCAAGCGACCTACTGCCAAGCGTTTTGGAAACTAATTCATCGTTTCCCATTGACTTGAGACCCTCCAGGATACCAACCGTTGCGACATTTACCGCATATTCGTCATCGGAGCAAATGAGGTATTGTACTACTTCTCGGATATGGGGTTGAGAAATGCCCAGATTGGATTCCGCCAGATTGAGGAGACTCACATAATGGAGAACGTCCTCTACGCAGAGCTCGTCTCCCGAGGGTACAACGTGGACGTGGGTGTCATCAATACCTCAGAAACGAACGCTGAGGGTAGGTCGTCCCGGAAGCAGCTGGAGATCGATTTCGTCTGCAACAAGGGATCCTGGCGCTACTATGTCCAGTCTGCATACTCTCTACCGACCCATAAAAGACTCTGCAGGAGCAAAGGTCGCTTCTCAAGATTGATGACTCGTACAAGAAGATTATCGTTGCCAAGGACGTGGTTGCCCCTTGATACACCGAGGAGGGCGTCCTGGTGACGGGACTCTTTGATTTTCTACTCGACGAGGAAAGCCTCGAGAGGCTTTAACGGCATTGCTGGCCGCGTCCTGCGACGGGCAAGCGTTCTTTCCATTGTCTTCCGACGAAGTCGAGAGGTATTTGTCAGAGTGCGGTTAATTGCGGTCACCTGCGCTGCTCCCAGGTCTTTCGGTTGATCGAATCAGCCATATCGGGAGTACGGCGATAGGCGGAATCTGGGCAAAGGATATCGTGGATGTCCTAGTTGAGATCTCGTCCGCGCTGTTGATATGCTAGTGTTCGTCTTTCCCGTTTATTAAAGCATAACCTTTGGCGACGAGCTCACTGGAAGCTATGTGTGTTGGCAAAGCCCTTGAGCGCCCACATGAAGATCGAGAGATCCTACCAGAAGGAGGCTACGACTGATCCTCTGACTAGACGGACTGCATTCAAGCTGTTGTAGCTGTAGGATCTTCTATCTCTTTGGCGGGGTGGGCTGCGATCCATGCTCTTGCGTCGCGCACGAGGCGGACGTTTCCTCCACAGGCCCCCACGACGGCAAAGTGCTCGCGTGCGAGTGCCAGGTCGCCCTGGGCCTCAGCGAGACGGGCAATTTCGTAATCAAGCGACAGCTTCTGGAGAGGTGTGGCCGCAATTGCTCTCATCACGCCGATTGCCTCGTTGCAGCATACCCAGTCGCCGGCTTCGAGTGCGAGGTCGAAGTATGCCTGTCCTGACCGTCCTCTTTTTGGTTTGTATGAGCGCTTCCATCTGCCCACGTATGCGAGCGAGTTCCTCGTAGTCACTACTGCGGCGGGCGACGCTGGCGCGTACGTTGCAGCCCAAAATCCTGTATATCGCATACAGCTTAGGATTCTGCTTGGCCTGCTCGACCCATTGGAGAGCAACGTCGTCATAGCCGAGTTGCTGGGCGCACTGAGCGCAGTATATGGCGTAGGCGCTCCACTCCCGCCCCTTGCCCTTGCGTCTCTTCATGACCAGGGAGAGGGCGTCGAGCATCTTCTGGGGGTCGAGGTCGGTGTGGAGGATTGCGAGGAATCTGCTGAAATTGAGGGTGTTCAGAGGCATGAATAAGGCGACGATGACCAGAAAGACCACTAGGTAGGAGACGATTGCCTCGGGATGCTCGGCATTGGGTCCCGCCCAAGCAAAGAACGGGACCGCCAGCGCAAGCTCCACCACCACATATGCGACCACGATGAGCCGGTGCCGACTCAGAAACCTGTCCGCTGTTGGCCGCCCTGCCTCTGCCGCTTTTTCACCTACGCCAGCTTCCATTGGGCGCTCAAAACGCGCTTGCCCCAGAAGTCCGCATAGGCACCGTTTAGTGCGAGCAGCTCATCGTGTGTGCCCTCTTCTTCAATGCTCCCTGACGCATTCAAAACGATGATCTTATCGGCCATCTTGATGGTCTCCAGCTTGTGGGCGACGGCAATCACCGTCGATGATTTGCGCAGCTCCTCGATAGACTTGACGATATTGGCCTCGTTTTCGGCGTCGAGGGCCGAGGTTGCCTCGTCGAGCAGGACGATGGGAGCCTGCTTGAGCAGCGCACGGGCAATTGACACACGCTGACGCTCTCCACCCGAAAGGGCGCGGCCGCTTTCGCCGCAAACCGTATCCCATCCGTCGGGGAGACGCTTGACGATCTCGGTCACGCCTGCTAAATCGGCGACCCGCTCGATATCGCTATCGCTGGCGTCCGGACGCGCAAGCAGTACGTTATTGCGCAGCGTGTCGTTGAACAGATAGACGTCCTGGAAAACGAAGGAGACGTTCTTGAAGAGATCCTCGGTGCTCAAATCGCGCACATTGACCCCGCCGATTCTCATAGCACCTGCAGTCGTGTCATAAAAACGTGCGGCGAGCTTGATCACCGTCGTCTTGCCGCAACCCGATGGCCCCACGATGGCGAGCATGCCCGATGACGGGACCGTGAAGTTGACATCATGCAGTACAGGCTTGTCGGGGACGTACGAGAATGCGACATGATCGGCGCTGACGCTTGCGTCATGCGGAAGATCCTTGGACATCTGGGGAACCGGCATTTCCGGTGCATCCATTACCGCATCGATACCGTCTAAGGTTTGGCGGCGTTCCTCCAAACCGAAGAGGGAGGCCGAGATATCGGCAATCATGGTCGAGAAGCGCAACGATACACCGATAATGATGATCGCCTCAAACGGCGAAGCGATGCCGGTGACACACAGGGAGCTCCCTAACAAGATCATGGAGAAAATCAACAGCTGTTGTCCCATGCCGGTGAGCATATTGCCCAATACGCCCCACCAAAGGCCACGTACTGATTTTCGCCGGGCTCTGGCAAAGCTGCCGCTGAGCTCCTCATAGGTCGATCCGGCATGGCAGGCACGCAGCGCACCCTGGCATTGGGCAAACTCGACGATGCGGGAAGCCAACTCTTCCTCTGCGGGACTCTCATTTGCATACTGTTTCTCAATGCATTTCTGTCCCAATTTGAATAGGACGAACAATATGGGGATTGCTATGGTCACTATAAGTCCAAGCCGCCAGTTCCAGACCCATGTCCCCAGGCCGAAGATGACGCAGGCACAGAGGTTCCTGAGGAACCCTCCTACAAAGTAGGCAACTGCCTGTCCGCTTGTCATCATCTCCTGTGTGACGATGCGGCTCAAAAGACCGGCGCTTGATGCCGAGAACCATCCCAAGGGCAGCGAGGCAACCTTGTTGCCGATGTGTCTTTGCAGCATGCGCATATAGCCCAGACCGGCTGTGTATCCGAGCTTGGTGCCCCAATAATCAAGCACGCAGGAGAAGGCGGTCAACACCACGAGGATTATCACCCATGTGTTGAAGCTGAGACCCCATTGCGGCTCAGCCGTCAGGAGTGACATCGCCGCCGGCATCATCGTGCATAACGCCAGACCCGTGAATACCCCGGCCGAGATGCATGCCGCCATGCCCCGTTTATGCATCGCAGCATCTTCGGGAATCATATACCGGCGGAAACGGGACAGAAGATTCCGATTTCTACTCATGGCGCCCTCCCTTCTCCTCTGCAATACCGGCGGCGTCAAAGCCGCTCTGCTCCAACAACGCGCGGTACTGCTTGTTGTCCAGCAACGTCTCATGGGTGCCTACCGCCACAATCTTGCCTTCGTCCATGACGGCAATCTGATGGGCGCCTACCACGGAGTTCAAACGGTGGGCGATCACCAAGACGGTGCGTCCCTCGATGAGGCCGCTGAGGGCCCGTTGGATCTCGACTTCCGAGTCGGGGTCGGCAAAGGCCGTGGCCTCGTCCATGATCAAGACGGGCGCGTTGATCAACAGGGCGCGTGCAATAGATAGACGTTGGGCCTCGCCGCCTGAAAGCTCACAGTCGATGCCGATGATGCTGTCGTAGCCTTTGGGGAAGGACATGATGAAAGCGTCGATCTGCGCGGCCTTGGCAACAGCACGCACCTCTTCCAGGCTTGCCTGCGGTTTTGAGAGGGATATATTGCGTCGGATGCTCGTATTGAGCAGCATGGCGTCTTGCAGCACAAAAGACACGTTTCGATACAGGTCGTCTGCGGACAGCGAGCGTATATCGATGCCGCCGAGCGTGATCGATCCCTCGGAGGGATCATCGAAGCGGGCGATCAGCTGTGCCAACGTCGACTTGCCCGACCCCGAAGGGCCGATAAGTGCGGTGAGTGTCCCAGGCTCAAGGGTCAGGTTGACACCGTTGAGCGCCTGGGTCTCGCCATACGAGTACGTGACGTCTTCGACCACGATCCTATGGTCGTCTCCGACCTCTTGAGGATGTGTCGGCTCTTCCAAGGAAGACGTGTCCATCAACTCGACCAAGCGTATCGCTGCAGATCCTGCCAGTTGGTATGACCAGGTGATGTTAGCCACGCTCATCATGGCGTTGGGCAACACCAGTGCGATCAGGGTGCAGGCGAGGATTTGGGGAAGCGTTGCAAGTCCTGCGGCATACACCAGGGCTCCGCCGCCAAGGTTGACCAGTAACAATACTGGGATAGAAACGAATTCAGCGGCGACAGAACAGCGCCCGATCATCGGTGCGCACCATTCCCAATAAGAGTCCGCGAAGGCTTGGGCGGCTTTTTCATAGTTGTGATAGGACTCGCCGCTTTTCCCGAATGCCTTGATGACCTTGATGCCCGATACCAATTCCACCATGGTCGCCGAGACGCTTGCCAGATTGTTGTTCATCTCCGCCGTTTTAGGCCCCATGTCTTTCATGGAGGAGCCATAAAGCACCACATAAAACGGGATCGTTGCAATACCGATAAGTGCCAGACGCCAGTTGACGACGAGCATAAAGACCAGCAATACCGCCGGCGTGAGGACACCGTTGATCAAGTCGACCGGAGCGTGGGCGATTACCGTGTGTACCGTCTTAGTGTCATCTTGGACGGCGTTTCTGATCTTGCCTGACCCTGTTTTGCTGAACCATGCAAGAGGGACACGGCTGAGGCGGTCGACGATGGCGCTTCGGATAATAAAGCGCAACTTCATGTCGGCGAAGTGCGTGATCGTAAGAGACAGCAAATAGAACATCAGTTTGAGCATAAATGCTGTCATCAAGAGCATCACGATACGGTCGACCTTCTCGACATCAAGTGGTTGGTTGCCCTGTTGGGAAGCGATGAAGATATCGCCCAACCATACGAGGGCAAGGTAGGGGACAAAGGCCAGGAGTGCGGACAGGACCGTAAAGAACTGGGCGAGAATGGTGCGGCCCTTGATATAGGCCGCCAACAGCGTGATTGCCGCCCGCCCAGCTTTGTCCTGGTCTCTATGCTCTTGTGAGACTTTCGGCATGGTCGTCACATCCCAATCTGCTTGAAATGCTTTGCGAATACCTTGGTGCCGATAAAGCCGCCCAGTGTTGCACAAATAATAGTGGCAAGGCCCATGGCGACCATTGCGGGACTGTACATGAAGTCGACCATGTTCTGGGAGAATTCCAGTGCCATACCCGCCTGGACGCACTGGGCAACATAGGCATCCTTGCCGATCATGTAGACCAAGGATATGTGACCAAGCCAGAACAGGAAGATGAATGTGGGGAATGAGGCGAGGATCTTGCCCTTCGTACGCTTTTTGGGGTCACCCAGAATAAGCTCTGCAGCAAGGCAGCCAATGAAAATGCCGGCAGGGCCTGTCCAGAACATACCCATGACAGAGCCGAATATGGCCATAATCGCGCCCATGACCACTATGGCTCCGCGTTTAGGCACACGCTGCACGACATACATCCATGCCATGCCTGAGATGAGTGACGATAGTGCGTGCGCCCCCCAACAGAGGCGATAGTCAAAGCTGCATATCATGGCAAAGGCCATGGTGATGAAAAAGATAAGCACGCCGAATACCGCGCAGAATATGAAATCCTTTGCGGTGAGCCGTCCGGTGTTTGCGGCTTGAGACCCAATCGTTGTTTCGTCCATCATACGTTCCTTTCCTATAGGATCCTGTTGTTATGAAAAACCGAGCAATCTCTTTATGTGCCCGAGTGTTTCCGGGGTAAGGGGAATGGGTGGTGACATATGGCCATCATGCAGGGGAAGGACGGCATCACAGGCTGCACAGAGAAATTCGTAATCGTGTGTGATTATGCAGATGACCACACCTTGCTGTTTGAGACGGTCGATCTGTCTGGCAATGCTTGCCATGTTGTTATAGTCCAAGCCGCTGGTCGGCTCGTCCATGACAAGGGTCTGTGCGCCGTACAACAGGCCGGCAGCAATCGACGTGCGCTGTCGCTGCCCACCGGACAGCGACAGGGGATGGCGTTGGGCGAGGTTTGTCAGACGGAAGTCTTCCATAAGTGACTTGACGGAGAAGACCTGCGGAATATGCGCATCGTTGCGATCGTGCGCCTCCTCGAGCTCACGAACGACCGTGTGTTCAAACAGCTGGTATCCCGGTTCCTGCATGGCTAGGTAGATGACGCCTGCGCGCTGCGAGGTCCTAAGCGCTTTACCCGCCAACTCAACCGTACCTGCCGCCTCTTTCTGGATGCCGCACAGGCATCGTGCAAGCGTGGTTTTTCCTGCACCGTTTGCACCGACAAGGCCGACGACTGTCCCCGCGGAGATATCAAAATCGCAACTATCTATTACTGCATCCCGGTGCCGATACGAGACACGTAGGCCTCTTGTCCTCAACGAGGTATCGGCCACACACTCATGTACGGGATGCCCGCTCACAGATGTATGGGAGAAACGCCGGCGGGCGGCGGCATCGACCTCGTCGACCTTCCAGGCACGCAGTCCCCAGTGTAAACGGGTTTCAAAGGGGATCGCGCCGAATTCTTTCGCGGACCAAGTCCCCGCAATATGACCGTCTTCCATAACGACGACCCGATCGGCAAGGTCTGCGAGCCACCATAGGCGGTGTTCGGACACAATGATGGTTTTCCCCATGGACTTGAGTTTGGCAAGGGCCGCACCCAAGCATCTCATAGACGTCACGTCGAGGGCGGCGGTCGGCTCATCCAAGACGAAGATATCGGGGTCTGTAGCGTATACAGAGGCAAGGATCACCATTTGACGCTGGCCTCCGGAAAGCTCCTCCACCTGCCGATGCAGCAGTTCTTCGATTCCGAACACCCGAACGCTTTCGTGTATGCGCCTCACAATCTCTTCTCGCGAGAGTCCTTGGTTCTCACAGCCGAACGCAAGCTCGGCCTCGACTTCCGAGTTTACGAATTGGCTGCGTGGGTTTTGGAATACCGAGCCGACCGTTACCGCCAAATCCCCCGATGTCCATTCAGTGACGGGTTTTTCGGCGACGGAGACGCGTCCCTTCAAGACCCCTTGGTAGACCAACGGGATCAGGCCGTTTATGGTTCTGGTCAGGGTTGTCTTCCCGCAGCCGGATTCTCCCGTGAGCACTATGCATTCGCCTGGACGGATGGATAGGTTGATGTCTTCCAGCACCTCCGATTCCTCTTTGTTATAGCGGAATGAGACATGCTCCAGCGATACGGCGGTACTTATCGGCAATGAGTCGGTGCTCATAGGACCCCCACCCCAATCTTGGCAAGGACCATGGTTGCGAACAGGGCGTATTCGATTACCAAAAGCGCGATGTCGATTACCTGTATATGCAAGTCATAATATGAGCTGCGCTTTCGGTTGGTATCTGCTCCACGTGCGACCACGGCGTTGCCCAGCTCATCGGCGATGATCCCCAGCCGTCCGATGACAGGGACCATCAGATGCTCGACGGTACGCGCAGGATGTGCGACCACGGCTACCGGAGAGGGGGCAAGGCCTCGAATCCTCATGGCTTCGGCCACCGCCTTGAACTCATGGGCAAGTGTGGGAACAAAGCGCAGGGCAACGCATAGGGAGACGATGAGCTTGGACGGGAGGCCAAGTGTCTGAAGGGCACGGGCAAACTCTCCTGAACGTGTGGTCACAAGGCAAAGTGAGGCAAAGGCCGCAACGGGAAATACACGTTGGAACATAAGGAGCATGCTGCCAAGCGGGCTGAGCCACTCCCAGCCGGATATCCCCGGGAGATGTGCAAAGAAAAATATCAGTAGGTATGCAATCATCCACTTCAGTGCCGAGAAGGGCCGTCGGCAGATCAACATGAGCATGAGTATGAGGGCCATTGATGCGATCTGGAAACCGATGTGGGGATACAAGGTGACCCCTGCATTGAGGGGAATCAAAACGAGCAATGTAATACGGGGGTCAACACGGTAGTAACGAAGAGCCTCCTGCTCCAAACGTCTTTCCTTTCCGATAAGAATATGTTAGATTGGTCTAACAATGATAGACAAAGTTGACTTCCGAGAAAGACCTTGGGTCCAAGTGGATAATCGCACCGAAAATCTTTTGCATCTTACCGAAACAAGTTTGATCACCAAATGGTATCGAAACCTGTCGTCGGGCAAGGCCAAGGAACTTGTCATTGATCCGATGGTCAAAAAAGATGAGTCTACAAATTGGGCTGAGATTCACGCGATGTTCGACCCCGCAGTCGAAGCTATCCATGGAATCCACCATACACAGGCGATCGAGAAGGGTTTGATATCACCAAAGGATATTCGTCCCTATGGGGATACATGGATCATCGACCCCGCATACGGTTTCGGAGAGTATTGGTATCACATTGTCGACTCCGATATTGTGGTGGTCTCGATGAGCGTTTCATTGCGTGAACGTGTGGTTATGCATGGTTGGTCTACCGGTATGGTTGGCTTCGGTTGCTATATGGAGGACATGCCCATGTTCTTTATCGACAGCTTTGGGCAGCAACATCCTTCACTTATCGGCTACGCGCTGGGTGAGCATTATTTTCAGCAGATCATAGAGGCTGATGCCAAGTTCAGTTCCTACTCCATCTCGCTTCTGCCAAGTGCGATTCCCCGGCTGGCGGGTATTCTGCAGGTTACGCCCGAACAGCTTTTACAGGCCATTGGGCTGCTCAATGGCTACCATGATATACCCGCCCTTACTGCCGCAGTCACTGAACTCGGCAATGCCCGGTTGTGTCGATCCGTGGCCACCTCGTACTATCGTGCAAAGGTTACCGAGTGCTTTGCATTACTCGTGAGTGAAAGTAAGCGCTGCACACATGATTGTCAGGCATATTCGGCCGTGGACGAGCGGCTGTACAAATATATCTCGCTCTATATCAAATCAAATGTGGCAAAGGATCTGTCGACCCGGGTGTTGAGCTCCGTATTTCATGTCAGCGAATCTCGCATGATTGACGCCTTTAAGAAGGTCGTGAACAAAACACCGCAGAAATATGTGCGAGAACAGCGTATTGAATATGCACAAAGGCTGTTGGCAAAGACCGATCTCAGCATTCGCCAGATTGCCGAGGCTGTCGGCTACTCGAACCAGGGAAGCTTTTCCGAGACCTTCAAAGCGCTTTCCTATTGTACCCCCAGCCGATACCGCGCGACTCAGAAGTGATTTCCCGCCTGGCAACAGGCAGGTCTTGGGGGTTGTTTTAGGGACTTCTCTCTTCTCCCATGCTCTTTTAGAATTGAGGAGTCCTGGCGGAACAAAAGGGCTTCATCCATGCGCCCGTTTACATCGACACAAGGAGCCTTAATGGAGCTGCACATATTAGATGCGATACAGGGTGTTCGGACTCCAATGATGGACGCGGCGATGATATTTGTCTCGCGACTGGGGGGACAGTGGGCTGGTTTGGATTGTCCTGACCCTGATACTGTTGGTAATATGATGGGCGGATATCTTGTGTACCTTAATGGCAAGTTGATAGGTGATATTGGCGATAATGAACTGTTTTTGAAGAGAACGCCTACATCAGATAGGTTACTTGCTGATTCAGAATTGTGTTATCCGTATGAAGGCTCAAAGACACTAATGCATGTATTTGATAGATTTGAAGAGACGGCGCTTGTTCTGGAACTTCTGGATGGTATGTATGCTGAGCTTCCGGAAAAGAAACCCGTGAAAGCTAAAAGAGAAAGATAGACTTCAACTGCACGAAATTGTTTCATATTTTTATTGTTTGAGTGAATTATGTTATTTATAAATATTGCCGATATCGGCAATAAACATCCTCTTTTGATATAATAATCTCATCAGTTTTTGCTGATAGGGAGGTGAAGCTCGATGGGATTTCTTTCTGTAGCAGAGGTCGCTGAGCTCTGGGGCATATCCGAGAGAAGCGTGCGCAATTACTGTGCTAATGGTCGCGTGCCAGGTGCTTTTCTCGTGGGAAAAACTTGGAATATTCCAGCCGATGCGGCAAAACCTTCTCGTAAAAATGCTAAAACATCGTCAACAAGTCCACTGCTTTCGCGCTTGATTGCAGAAAAGTCTTCAAAAATAAAGGGCGGTATTTACCATAAGGTTCAGGTTGAGCTTACCTACAATTCTAATTACATTGAGGGAAGCAAACTCTCCCTTGATCAGACGCGCATGATTTTTGAGACAGCAACCATCGGTGTTGAAGGAAATCCTATTTACATTGATGACATCGTAGAAACACAGAACCACTTTCGCGCCATTGATTACGTGATTGACCATGCAAAAGACCCCCTTACAGAGGGCGTTATCAAAGAACTTCACCGTATTCTAAAAACGGGAACTACAGACTCTGCAAAAGATTGGTTTGCTGTTGGAGATTATAAACGCCTACCAAATGAGGCCGGTGGGCGAGAAACCACTCTTCCAGAAAATGTTGCTAATGAGATGAAATTGCTGTTAAGGGCATATAACTCAAATAGCTCTCATACCTTTGAAGACATTGTTGATTATCACGTTCGTTTTGAACGCATTCATCCGTTCCAAGACGGCAACGGACGAGTCGGTAGGTTGATTATGCTTAAAGAATGCCTTGCTCATGACGTTGTTCCATTTGTAATTTCTGACGAAATGAAGTCTTTCTACTATCGAGGGATCTCTAAGTGGGATAAGGAGAACGGCTATCTTCTTGATACGTGCCTTACAGCTCAGGATAGATTCAAAGCCACACTGGATTACTTCCGAATTGCCTATATAACTCGCTAAAATAGAATGGATTAATTAAAACTAATCGTTTCTGTGACTTTCAGAAGCACACGATTGGAGCTTATATATGTGTGGCATCGTTGGTTTTACCGGACACCAAAGCGCAAAAGATGTCCTTATTGAAGGGCTTAAACGTCTTGAATACCGTGGTTATGACTCTGCTGGTATCGCTTTACAAAACACCACCAACGAAGAGCTTACGGTCGTACACCGCGTAGGAAAAGTTGCGGGATTAGCTGAGGCTGTGGAGTACCTCGATAACGCAAGTCCCTGTGGCATCGGACACACCCGCTGGGCAACGCATGGTGCTCCAAGCGAGCGTAATGCTCACCCACATACCTCTTGCGACAATAAAATTGCCGTCGTACACAACGGAATCATCGAGAACTTTGCTGAACTTCGCGAGCAACTTGAAGCTCGTGGGCACAAATTTCGTAGCGACACCGATACTGAAGTTGTTGCTCACCTAATTGAAGAAGCCTACAGCGGCAACCTTCGTGACGCTGTGGCTAAAGCATGCTCGCAGATAGTGGGAACCTATGGCCTTGCTGTTATATGTTCTCAGGAGCCTGGTCGTATCGTAGTTACTCGCAAAGATTCTCCCATTGTCCTTGCGCATGGCGAGAAGGGCAGCTATGTTGCATCCGACATCATCGCGGTTATCGAAGCCTCCCGAGACGTCACCGTCCTCGGTGATAATGAGTTTGCCATTATGGAGCCTGATGGTATCAGCTATACCGATGCTGAAGGCAATCCCATCCAACCCAAGATTATGCACGTCGATTGGGATGTTGATGTTGTCGAGAAGGGCGGCTACCCCGATTTCATGCTTAAAGAAATCCATGAGCAGCCACGTGTTATCCGCGACACCCTTGCAGGACGTCTGACCAACGGCGTACTTTCCATTGATGAGCTGGGCATGTCCTTGGAACAGCTTCGTTTAATTGATCGAGTTTATATCATTGCCTGCGGAACCAGCTACCACGCCGGTCTTATCGCCCGTCAGCTTATCGAAGGCTGGGCACGCATACCTGTTGAAGTTGAAGCTGCAAGTGAATTTCGTTATCGCAACCCCATTATTACTCCGTCAACGCTGGTAGTTGCCGTTTCTCAGTCCGGCGAGACTGCCGACACCTTGGCCGCCATCCGCGACGCTCGTATTAAGGGTGCCAAGGTTTTTGGTATTACCAATGTCATTGGAAGCCCCGTGGCCCGCGAGTCTGACGGCGTTATCTACACCAAAGCTAACAAGGAGATTGCCGTTGCCTCAACCAAATCTTTCCTCGGCCAGATTGTGAGCCTGACGCTTCTTGCCATGGTTCTTGCGCAGGCAAAAGGAAAGCTCTCAATCGCTCAGATACGCCTGCTCTTTAAGGAACTTGCCGACACCGCTGAGCAGGTCGAGGAGGTTCTCAGCGATACAAAAGCCATTGATGTCGCAGCGCAGGCCTGTAAAGACGCTAATGATGCCTTGTTCATTGGCCGCGGCATGGGAGCTGCCATCTGCTATGAAGGTGCCCTCAAACTCAAGGAGATTAGCTATCTTCATGCCGAGGCATACGCGGCCGGAGAGATGAAGCACGGTCCCATTGCACTTCTGTCCAAAGGCTATCCTGTCATTGCTGTGGCAACTAACTCTCCGGTATACGACAAGATGATCTCCAATATTCAGGAATCCCGAGCACGTGGTGCAATGATTATTGCTGTGGCAACCGAAGGTGATCAGGAAATCAAAAAGCATGCCGACTATGTCATCTACGTGCCTAAAGTCAGAGACGCATTCTCACCGATCATTGCCTCGGTACCTCTCCAGCTTTTTGCGCGCTCCGTGGCTCTTGCACGCGGCTGTGACGTTGATAAGCCAAGAAACCTTGCAAAGTCAGTAACGGTCGAATAAGACACTGACGAGCCTGAAGAACGGCAGAACAAAACCTCAAAAAATTTTCTAAAATCTTCTTGACAACTATTACGACTCTCGATATATTATGTATAACGATATAACGTTACTCGATATATCGAGAGTCGTAGTTCTGTTTTTCGTCATAGTTACACAACGAAAGGAGGGGTTATGGCAAAGGCAATCGATTCCGGTACACTCACTGAACCGACGTTTTACATTCTTCTTTCTCTTTATCAACCTATGCACGGATATGCCATTATGCAAAACGTCCAAGAGATTACTGACGGTCGAGTTGCCATCGGAGCGGGCACACTTTACGGTGCCATTAATTCGCTCATTGAAAAAGGTTGGATAGAAGCTCTGCACAACCAACCCAGCGACCGTAAAAAAGAGTACCGAATCACTCAGCAGGGCAAGCAAGCTTTTTTGCAGGAAGTTAATCGACTACAGGCACTTCTCGCTAACGCACAAAACGTCATCAACACAGCCAATACAAAGGAGGCTTGATTATGAGCACCTCAACAACAATCAAAAAATTCTTTACCGACTTTGATGCAGAAGAAGCATGGCTCAATCAAATGAGCGCACAGGGTAAAGAACTGGTTAACTATCGCGGCGGAACGTACACATTTACTACAAGCGAGCCTCATGCGTGGCAATATGCCATTGAGATCTTGGGTACAACTTCAAAAGAAAGCCGCGATTACCTCAGCTTCCTTGAAGACATGGGTATTGAAACCGTATCCACCTATGCCGGCCGAGCTTACCTGCGCAAGAAAGATGACGGAACCCCCTTTGTTCTCCATAACGATCTAAAGTCTCGCCTCACCCAAGCTCAAAAGGCCAATTTTTGGCCCCCCATTATAATTTCACAGCTTTTCCTTGTACTGGCATTTTGTGTAAATGGAATTCTCACTCAACAGGTATCTCCTGTCGCTTTCGGTATTCTCATTGGGACAAGCATTGTATTCATAATTGCTGCAGCTATTGAATTCTTTGTTTTTGCAAAACCGTATCGCAAGCGCATCCGCCAGCTAAAGCAAGAGCTTGCTATTAAAGAGTAGCGAGAAGAACTTGTCGTAATGTATGTGATAACTGTTCAGTAATTGTCATGTAAACTTAGTCTTAGTTGATACAAAGTGTCATACAAACAGGGCCACATCTTTCGATGCGACCCTGTTTTGTTCTTACCTGTGAGATCTAGCCAATGGGAGTGTTATTCGCGCCGGCCTCTACGACGAAGGTATATTCTGCCACCGATAAGAATCACCGCTGCAGAGGCAAGTGCGATTGCAATACCTGTGGCGTTTGAGTCTCCCGTATAAGGGACAACCCCACCGGATTTCTTAGCAGGCTTTCTGTTGGACTTTTGAGGTGTGTCTTCTTTTGGCTTTGGGGTATCGTGAGGAACTTCTGTATTGGTAATGGTAAAGCCTGTTGTGGCGCGAGCGGATGTCCTTGTTGATAATCTTGCCGACAATCTCCTCAGCGACTGTCTGCATGAGACAAGAATCTCGGATACACGATCAATAGATGGGTTTCTCGCCCCACCAAGTCCCTCTTGTCTTAATGCGTTTCCAAAGCTACTATGGTTTTAACAGTCTGCCGGAGCCTTTGGCAAGCGCCGGTACGAGAAGGGATCAGGTGCATGAAGAACTAGCGATACTCATAAACCCGAATACATGTAACGTCGCCGACGGCTATCACGGGTGTAGCATCGCTTATTCATGTCTTAACACACGCTAAATAACGATATCTTTGCAGTTAGACATATTCAAAGTTAGATACAGTTAAAATTTATAATTTGCATGCTGCTCCGCATAGCCTTCGGTAGAACCGAGGTATCATGCAGCTTAATCTTTCAAATATTGAATATACCTATCCATCAGCAGTGGAACCTACTTTACGTAGGGTGACTGCTACGCTTTCAGAAGGATGGACTGGTTTTGTTGGCGATAATGGCTCTGGCAAGACAACACTTGCACGTATTGTGTGTGGTTTATTGCAGCCTGATGTGGGAGTTGTAAGTCCTTCGCTTTTCTCGACATATTGTGCTCAAAGTGCAAATGAATCTCCCAGTAATCTCTTTGATTTTGCGGTTGCTTATGATGACCTGGCAATAAGGTTAAGAAATGAATTGTCTATTGAGGATGATTGGTCTTGGCGCTTTGACACACTTTCTTGCGGGCAACAGAAGCGTCTTCAGATTGCGTGCGCACTGTGGTCCGCTCCCGATGTGCTTGTTGTTGATGAGCCCACCAACCATGTTGACGCATCCACTCGATATGCTTTGTTTACAGCGCTGTCAAAATTTAAAGGCGTTGGCGTACTCATTTCACATGACCGAGAATTGCTTGATGCACTTTGTTCGCAATGTCTGTTTATAACAAACGGTACAGCTACCATGAGGCCTGGTGGGTATTCGCAGGTATCTTCGCAGGTAGCTTTAGAGCGTTCAAGTGCAATTCATGCTCGAGACATAGCGCAAAAAGAGAAGGCGCGAACAGAGCGAGAAGTTCAACGTCGTCGAGAAGAAGCATCTCGTGTACAAGCACGTAGGAGTGGAAAGGGTATTGCAAAGAACGATAGTGATGCAAGAGCAAAAAAGCGCCACTACATTGTTTCTGGTCAAGATGGAAAGGCGGGCAAGTTATCCGCTCGTATACAGAGCAGACTTGAAAAAGCAGAGGATAACGTTGCTAACAGTAAAGTTGAAAAACGGTATGACGCTCACGTGTGGCTTGACACTGAACCGAGTAGGAGAAAGGTTCTCTTTAGGATGGAACCTGGTCACATTTCCGTTGGTGAGTCTTCGCTTAGTTTTCCAGCACTTTTTATCGGCAATACAGATCATATCGGGCTTGTTGGCGATAATGGCTCTGGCAAGACTACTTTGATTAAGAAAATCATTACGAGCATTTCCACTGATATGAGCTTTATTGATACAAGCTCTATGGATACCGCCTTTGAAAATACAGGTCGAGTTGACACTAAGGTACTGTATATTCCTCAGGAACCTGATATAGCGCAGAAAGAAAACACGTTGAAGAAAATACGAGAGCTTCCCAGCGCTCAGCGAGGACAGGTGCTTTCTGTTGTGGCGCAGCTTAACTCTGACCCAGATTGTATTCTTGAGGGGGATACCGTAAGTCCAGGTGAAATGAGAAAGCTTATGCTTGCTCTAGGTATTTTGGAATCGCCTGAGCTTCTTGTGATGGATGAGCCAACGAATTATCTTGACCTTGGATCCACCGAGGCTCTTGAGCGACTGCTGTCCGTATATCCTGGGGCGCTTTTACTTGTTTCTCACGATGCGTCTTTAGTGAGTTCGGCTACGTCCATAATCTGGAGAATACAAAAGTCGGAGGAAGGTTATGAGCTTGTAGTAGATTAGTGCATCGCTTTTATGCAGTGGGTTACTTTGCAGTGACTTGAAGTCTTTATAAAGTGTCTTGTTTAAGAATTACGTTAAATTTTCAAGCACACTACAGATTTTGTCTACAACAGAACAAAGCAAATCAAAACTTTTCCCACTTGCATAGGTACAGACTGAAAGAGTGCATTTGTCTTTGTACGTAGACGCTGCTAGT